>Ga0209066_10001962_pt1 | contig 26097 bp, 19 predicted proteins | sample All_14_2_FD_187198 | JGI IMG/M metagenome (GOLD analysis project Ga0209066, IMG submission 187198) | Freshwater microbial communities in response to fracking from Pennsylvania, USA - Allegheny Zone_MetaG_DW_15 (SPAdes) (version 2) ...
GGGTGGGTTCGGGCGCGGGCTGGCGGATGCCGGTCTTGGCTTCCAGCGCCAGGGCCAGGGCGCGCTGCGCCAGCCGGTTGACCACCGGGCCGCCACCGTCGCTGTTGGCGGCCACGATCACGCCCAGCTTGTGCTCGGGCAGCAGCACCATCTGGCTGCGGAAGTGCATCGTCGCCCCGCCGTGGTGGGCCACCGGGCCGCCGCCGTCGATTGACTCACCGCCCAGCGTGCTGAGCATCCACCCCAGGCCCACCTGGAAGCCCAGGTCCAGCGGCACCTGGCTGTTCTGCGGGCGCAGCATCTCGCGCAGCAGCGCCGGCGCCAGGATCTGCCGCTCGCCCGCCCGGCCTTCGGCAAACACCATCTTCATGAACTGCGCCAGGTCCAGTACGCTGGCGTTCAGGCCGCCGGCGGGCACGTCGCGCAGCGCGGGCTCGGGCACGAGCTTGCCTTGGCGGTAGGCCTTCGACATCTCGGGGCTGGCCGGCACCGCGCGGTTGAACGAGGCGGTGCGCATGCCCAGCGGCGCCAGCAGCGCGCCTTGCAGCAGCGCCTCAAAACGTTGGCCGCTGGCTTGTTCGATGGCCGCACCCAGCACCGTGATGCCCACGTTGGAGTACGAGAACTGCAGGCCCGGTGGATAAGGCGCGTCGGCCTCGGCCAGCCCCGCCACCATCTGCTGAAAGGGCGGTGGCGCATCGCCCCACATGGCGTAGCCCACATCACGCGGCAGGCCGGCCAGGTGCGTCATCAACCCGCGCGCGGTGATGGGCGTGTTGCCCCAGCGCGAGCGGATGCGAAAGCCCGGCAGCGCCTGCTGGATGGGCGCATCCAGATCGAGCTGGCCACGCTGCACCAACTGCATCGCCGCGGTGTCGGTGAACAGCTTGGAGATCGAGCCCATGCGGTAGACGGTGTGCTCATCGGCCGGTCGCTTGGCCTGCTCGTCGGCCCAGCCGGCGCCGAAGGCCCACACCACGCGCTGATCGTCCACCAGCGCGAGGCTCAGGCCGGTGACATCGTGCTCGCGCATCTCGTGGCGGATCAGTGCGTCCAGGTGCTGGCGCACGGCGGCGTAGTCGCCCGGGGCCAAGGGGGGAGGGCTGGGCGGCGGGCTGCTGCAGGCGGCCAGCAGGGCCAGCGTGCCGGCGGACAGCGTGAGCAGGGCGGATCGAACGCGGTGTGACAGGGCCATGGCGAAGTACCTGAAGGCAATGATGCAGTGTGGCGTGCGCCACCTTCAGCGCAGCCAAAGGGTGGGTGGGCACCGCGTCAAAACAGGCCCTTACACTGCCGCCCGTGCTCCGTTGTGAAGGGGCCAGTCAGGCCAATGGCCCTCGATGTGAACGCTCCCATGATCCCTGCAGATGCCGCACCGCCCGCGGCTGATCGACTCAAGCGCCGTGTGCTGATGACCATCCTGGCGCTGGCCTGGTTGAGCTCGGTCGCCGCCTGGGCGCAGATCGAATGGCGCGGCCAGTCGTCGACGGTGCTCAGAGGCGTGTTTGGCGCCAACGTGGTGTTCCATCCCGTGCTGTTCCTGGGGGTGTGGCGCCGGTGGCTGCCGCTGCGGTGGGTGGACCTGGGCTGCCTGCTGTTTGCGGCCGTCATCTGCGCAGCCTGCATGGCGTTGCGGCTGTATTCAGCCACGCACGGGGCCGCCATCGACCTGCAGCCGCTGTACCTGTGGATCCCGGTCATCTACGTCTTCACCTTCACGCTGCGTGATCACCGCTGGGGGCTGCGGGTGTCGCTGGCGATTCTGGCGTTGTTCGTGGTGCTGAGTGGGCCTTACCTGATGGGCCACCTGCAGGACGCCAATGCCAACTTCACGCTGCAGATGCTGATGGTGTCGGCCGTGCTGATCGGGGCGCTGTACTTCTTTGCCAGCTACCAGCAGCGTTTCCTGCGGGCCCAGCTCACCGTGGACGAGCTGGCGCGCCTGGCCAACACCGATGTGCTCACGCAGGTGGCCAACCGCCGGCGCATGGGCGAGGCGCTGGCTGCCGAGCTGGTGCGGTTTGCGCGCTACGGGCATGTGTTCTCGATCGTCCTGATCGACATCGACCACTTCAAGGCGGTGAACGACCGCTTCGGCCATGCGGTGGGCGATCAGGCCCTGGTGGCGCTGGCCCAATGCGTGGCCCCGGTGCTGCGCGATGTGGACGCGCTGGGCCGCTGGGGCGGCGAAGAGTTCCTGGTGGTGATGCCCGAAACCGGCTTCGACGAATCGCTGCACAAGGCGCAAGCGCTGTGCGCCCAGGTGGCCGCCACGACGTTGGTGGCTGGGCACACGGTGACCATCAGCTGCGGCGTGGCCAGCGTGCACGCGGGCGACACGGCCGATGCGCTGCTGCAGCGTGCCGATGAGGCGCTGTACGCCGCCAAGCGGCTGGGGCGCAACCGGGCCGAAGGGGCGCCGGCGGCCGGCTGAGGGATCAGGCCGCCGCCGGCACGGTCACCACGAACGCCACACCGCGCCCTTGCAGCCCAGTCTGCACGTTGACCTCACCCCCTAGCCGCTGCGCTGCCTGCTTCACGATGGCCAGGCCCAGGCCGGTGCCGGGTGCGGTGGGAGCGCGCCCGCGCACGAAGCGCTCGAACAGGCGGGCGTGGTCTTCCGGCGGGATGCCGGGGCCGTTGTCGGCCACGCGCAGCCGCCAGCCGCCGGGTGTCGGCTGCAGGGTGACTTCGATGGCGCTGCCCGCGGGCACGTAGCGCAGCGCGTTGTCCAGCAGGTTGTGCAGTACCGATTGGAAGGCGCCCACGTCCAGCGTGGCGCTCAGGTGTTCGGGGGCATCGAGGCTCAGGTCGATCTGGCGGGCCTGGGCGGTGGTGGCGGCTTCGGCCAGGGCTTGTTCAGTGAGGGTGGTCAGGTCCACCGACTGCGGGGCGGGGGCGCGGGCGTCGTCCAGCGCGGCCAGGGCCAGCAGTTGCTGGCTCAGGTGCGAGGCGCGGGCGATGGCGCTGTCGAGCGCGGCTTCAGCCTGCTGGCGCTCGGTGGCGGTGGCGGCGCGGGTGAGCACATGGGCTTGGGCCGAGATCACGGCCATCGGTGTGCGCAGCTCGTGGGCGGCGTCTTGCACGAAGGCGCGTTCGCGTTGCACGGCGTCGCGCAGGCGGGCCAGCACGGTGTCGAAGGCGTGGATCAGCGGGCGCAGCTCGGCATGCTGCAGCTTCAGCTGAATCGGCGAGAAGTCATCGCGGGCGCGTTGATCCAGCTGGCGGGCCAGCCGGCGCAGTGGCCGCAGGCCCTGGTGCATGGCCACCCACACTGGCACCAGCACGAACGGAAATGACAGCAGCAGATCGGGCAGCAGATCAGCGCCAATCCATGACAGCACGGTGGTATCGGCCAGCTTCAATTCGGCCAGCCGCACGGTGCCGCCGGCGAAGGCGGCCGCGCAGCCCCAGTAGGGCCGGCCCTGGATCACCTGCTCCGACGCCTGGCCGGGTTGGCTTTGCAATGGCGTGCCCTGCAGGCCGGTGGAGGCGTAGAGCCGCTCGCCATCACGCGCGATCACCTCGAACAACAGGGGATCGAGTTGCCGGTGATGCTCGCGCGCGAAGTCTTTGCGCGAGGCGTTGAAGTAGGTTTCCGCGGCCAGCACCACGACACGGGCTTGCGCCGGATCCCCCGCATGCACGAGCGATTCGCTCAGGTGTTGGCAGGCCGAGAGCAGCGCAGCGTGGCTGTTCACCTGCTGGCGGTAGGCCAGGAACGCCGAGGTCATCAGCACCACGCCCACCAGGCCAAAGGCCAGCAGCGCCGCCAGCACCAGCCGCCGGGCCAGGCTGGGTTGCCAGAGTGCACGCCAGGCCATGGTCATCACGCGTCCATCCGGTAGCCCACGCCGCGCACGGTGTGGATGCGTTGCGCGCCGATCTTGCGCCGCAGGTTCGACAAATGCACCTCCAGCACGCTGTATTCCAGCGGCTCGCCCAGTGGGGCCAGGCGTTGTGCCAGCGCGCTCTTGGCCACCACCTGGCCGGGCTCGCGGGCCAGCTCCAGCAGCAGTTGAAACTCGCGCGGCGACAGATCCAGCAGCTCGCCACCCAGCCGCACTTCATGGCGGCGCGGTTCAATCTGCAGGCCGCTCACCTGCCACACCTCGCTGGCCTGGCGGGCCGATCGGCGCAGCACCGCGCGCAGGCGCGACACCAGCTCGGCCGTGGCGAAGGGCTTGATGATGAAGTCATCGGCGCCGCCATCCAGGCCGGCCAGGCGGTCTTCCAGCGTGGCGCGGGCGGTGATCACGATCACCGGCACCGCAGCGCCGGTGCGCCGCCAGCGCTGCAGCAGCTGCAGGCCTTCGCCATCGGGCAGCGTCAGGTCCAGCAGCACGGCGTCGCACGGCGTGTCGTCAAACGTGCGGGGCGCATCGGCCGCGCGCCGCACCCAGGTGCTGGTGATCTGCTCGGCCTTGAGCGATTGCTGCAGGGCCGCGCCCAGGTCCAGGTCGTCTTCGATGATGAGCAAGTGCATGGATGCCAAGTGTGCCTCGCAAGGCTTTGGCTTGGCTAAAGGTGGAGGTGCCCACACTGCAGTCCTTCATTCATCACCTCAGGAGGACTGTCATGTCTCGTCACGCCACTCACCTTGCCACCCACCTGGCCTCCATCACCACCGTGCTGGCGCTCGCCAGCGCTTGGGCTCAACCGGCCGTGGCGGCCGAGACCGAGGCGCGCCGCACGTCGGCGGCCAGTGTCGGCACGCTGGGCGTGAGCCTCGACCTGCTGGATCTGCAGGGCCCGGGCAACTTCTCGGCCCGCCTGCTGCTCAACACCGGCAGCCTCGCTGCAGACAAGCACAACGCCGTCGATCTGCAAGGCATTGACTACGACGTGCGCCAGCGCTTCGGCCCCGGTGTCAGCCTGTTGGGGGACTACCGGCCGTGGCACGACACCGGCTGGCGCCTCACCAGCGGCCTGGTGGTCTCACGCCTGAACACCACGCTGAGCGGTCGGCCCGATGGCGCAGGCAACTACGCGATCAACGGCCGCACCTACAACGTCTCGCAGGTGGGCTTGCTCGAAGGCAAGCTGCGCTACAAGCCGGTGAGCCTGTACCTGGGCGGCGGTTGGGAATCGAAGGCGCCGGGCTCGGCAGGCTGGCGCTTGGTGACCGACCTGGGCGTGCTGCTGATGGCCAAGCCCACGGTGACGCTCACCAGCAGCCATGCGGCCGGCAACACCACGCTGCAGCAGGATCTGGCGGCCGAGCAGCATGAGCTGCGCAAGCCCGGCCTCGCCGTGGTGGGCGCGATCGGCGTGGCCTACGGGTTCTGAGCGCCGCAGATGCTTGCGCGTAATCCGCATAACGCGCATCACCCCGTGCGCGCTAGAGTGGCCCTCCCCATCCCTGAGGAGTCACCATGAGCGAACAAGCAAAGACCTGGCGTTTCGAGACGGTGTCCGTGCACGGCGGCTACAGCCCCGAACCCACCACTCGCGCCGTGGCCGTGCCGATCTACCAGACCGTGGCCTATGCCTTTGACAACGCGCAGCACGGCGCTGATCTGTTTGACCTGAAGGTGGCGGGCAACATCTACACCCGCATCATGAACCCCACGCAGGCGGTGCTGGAAGAGCGTGTGGCCCAGCTTGAAGGCGGCATCGCTGCGCTGGCCGTGGCCTCGGGCCAGGCGGCGGTGACGTATGCCATCCAGACCATCGCCGAAGCCGGCGACAACATCGTGGCCAGCAGCGCGCTGTACGGCGGCACCTACAACCTGTTTGGCCACACGCTGCCTCAGTACGGCATCCAGACCCGCTTTGCCGACTACCGTGATCCCGCCAGCTTCGAGCCGCTGATCGATGAAAAGACCAAGGCGGTGTTCGTTGAATCGCTGGGCAACCCGCAGGGCAACATCACCGATTTCGAGAAGATCGCCGAGATCGCGCACCGCCACGGCGTGCCGCTGATCGTGGACAACACCGTGCCCAGCCCGTACCTGTGCCGGCCCATTGAACACGGCGCCGACATCGTGGTGCATTCGCTCACCAAGTACCTGGGCGGCCACGGCACCAGCATCGGCGGGGTGATCGTCGATTCAGGCAAGTTCCCGTGGGCGCAGCACAAGGCGCGCTTTCGCCGGCTCAACGAGCCCGAGGTCAGTTACCACGGCGTGGTCTACACCGAAGCCCTGGGCCCGGCGGCCTACATTGGCCGCGCCCGCACGGTGCCGCTGCGCAACATGGGCGCAGCCATCTCGCCGTTCAACGTGTTCCTGATCCTGCAGGGCATCGAGACCCTGGCGCTGCGCATGGACCGCATCTGCGACAACGCCGTGGCGGTGGCTCAGTACCTGAGCCAGCATCCCAAGGTGGCCTGGGTCAACTACGCCGGGCTGGAAAGCCACCCCGACCATGCGCTGGCGAAGAAGTACATGGGCGGACGGGCCTCGGGACTGTTCACCTTCGGCCTGAAAGGCAACGGCGGACGCGAAGCCGGGGCACGCTTCCTTGATGCGCTGCAGCTGTTCACGCGGCTGGTGAACATCGGCGACGCCAAGTCGCTGGCCACGCATCCGGCGTCCACCACGCACCGGCAGTTGTCACCGGAAGAACTGGTCAAAGCCGGGGTCAGTGAAGACACGGTGCGGCTGTCGATCGGCATCGAGCACATCGACGACCTGAAGGCCGATTTGGCGCAGGCGCTGGCGGCGGTGTAAAAAACCAGGAGCAACCGGGCTCGATGGAGGTGACCGGTGTTCTGACGCGGGGGATACCGCAGAACCCCACGAAGCGAAGTCCGCAAGCTGATTCGTGGGGCGTCAATGGGGTAATCGTCGATTTATTGGGGTAATCAGTGCCTAGGATGCCCCAATTAAAGTAGCATTGCCCCATTCTTCCTCATCCGGATGCTGCTGCGTGCACTCACTCTCGCCAGACTACCTCGCCAAGCTACGCTTCAATGCGCAGCAGCTGGCGACGTTGCGCGCCCTGGGTGAATACAGGGGCAAGCAAAAGCTCTTCGTGGCGCAGTCGCCCGAGGTTTTGAGTGACCTGCGGCAGGTGGCCGTGGTCGAGTCCACCGAGTCGTCGAACCGCCTGGAGGGCGTGGTCGTCGCCGCGCACCGGCTCAAGTCACTGGTGCTCAAAAACGCCACGCCGCAAAGCCGGTCTGAGCAGGAGGTGGCGGGCTACCGCGATGCCCTGGGCCTGATCCACGAAAGCGGTGAGCAGATGCCGTTTTCCGAAGGCACGGTCCTGCAGCTACACGGCATGCTGTACCGCTACATGCCGCAACCGGGCGGGCACTGGAAGGCCACGAACAACGACATCGTCGAGCGCCACCCCGATGGCAGCACGCGCATCCGCTTTCGCCCGGTCGCCGCGCACCTCACCCCCATGGCGATGGCAGACCTGATCGCGCGCTACCGCTTGGCCTTGGATCAGCACTTGGCAGACCCGTTGGTGCTGGTGCCGCTGGCCATCCTCGACTTTCTGTGCATCCACCCCTTCCCCGATGGCAACGGCCGCATGGCACGGCTGTTGACCCTGCAGCTCCTCTACCACTTCGACTATGCGGTGGGCCGCTTCATCAGCCTGGAGCGCATCTTCGAAGAATCGAAGGAGAGCTACTACGAAACGCTGGAGGCCAGCTCCCAGGGCTGGCACGAGGCTGCGCACACCATCGCCCCGTGGCTCGACTACTTCTGGGGTGCGCTGCTGCGCGCCTACAAGGAATTCGAAGAGCGCGTGGGCACCATCGCGCGCGGCCGGGGCGCCAAGGGCGACCGCGTTCGCTCTGAGATCCTCAAGCGCCAACTGCCCTTCTCGATCTCGGAGATCGAGGAAGCCTGCCCTGGCATCAGTCGCGACATGGTGCGCGTGATTCTGCGCGCGATGAAGGCTGAGGGACTGATTGCACCCAATGGCAAGGGCCGCGCTGCCAAGTGGATCAAGTTAGACAGAGGTTCTCAAAGCCTTGGTCAGAACGATCAATAGCTGATCGAAGCCAAACGGCGAGAGGGAGAAACAAAGAGGACGGCCCTGGCGGCCGCCCTTTCAACGCACGGACGTGCGACAGCTCGACTCAGTCGTTCTGCATCAACATCAGCCCAGCCGCCGTGTTGGAGATGGGGATGTGGTAACTGGTGTGCAGCTGCGTCACCTTGCCCGGCAGTGCGGCGCGGGTGGCCAGCCACATCAGCAGTTCGATGCCTTGCGTGCCGGCCTTTTCCACCAGCTCGGCCGAGTTGTACTGCGTGGCCCAGGTGGGATCCTCGATCAGGCTGCGCATGAAGGCCAGATCGAAGGGCTTGTTGATGAAGCCGGCGCGCTCGCCATCGAGCTGGTGCGACAGGCCGCCGGTGCCGATCATCACCACGCGCTCGTTGCCTTGCCACGATTGCACCGCACGCCCCACGGCCTGGCCGAGCTTGTAGCAGCGCTTGGCCGAAGGCAGCGGAGCCTGCACGGTGTTGATGCACACCGGGATCACCTTCACCGGCCATTGCTGGTCGGGCCAGAGCAGGGCCAACGGCAGCGTGCAGGCGTGGTCGACCAGCATCTCCTGGCAGGTGACGGGATCGAACTCCTCGTTCACCAGCGATTCGATGATGTGCCACGATAGCGCGGGCTGGCCCGGGATCGGGGCCAGCGTGGGGATGCCCCAGCCTTCATCGGCATTGCGGTATTCGGCGGCGGCACCCACGGCGAAGGTGGGCATCTTGTCGAGGAAGAAGTTCAGCCCGTGGTCGTTGTAGAAGACGATGGCCACATCGGGCTTCACCTCGGCCAGCCAATGGCGCACCGGCGGGAAGCCGTCAAAGAAGGGTTTCCAGTACGGCTCGTTCTGCAGGCCTTTGTGGATGGCGCTGCCGATGGCGGGGACGTGAGAGGTGGTGATGCCACCGACGATGTTGGCCATGATGTGCTCCTGTTCTAGCGTGCGGTGGTGGGGTCAGACTTGGTGGTTCGCGGCCAGCAGCTTGGCCTTGAACTCGTCCTTGGTCAGGCCGGTTTGCTGGGCGCCGATGTCCTGCATGTCCAGGCCGAAGATGCCGGCGAACTTGGCCAGGTAGTAGGCGTTGCCGCCCGCGTCGATGAGCTGCAGCACATTGCGCGCGGCGATGGCGGCGCGCTGCTGGTCGTTCAGGCCGTATTGGGCGCAGTAGGCGTCCTCGTTGTCGAGGAAGGCCTGGCGGTTGGCGGCGTCGTTGAACGAATAGCACATCTTGTTCAGCGCATAGCCCTTCATGGCCTGCTCGGGGCCGAAGATGGTGGTGCCGGGGATGTCGAGGTGGGCGTTGCTCATGGATGTCTCCTGCGGTGAGCGGTGGTCGCTTGGCGTGGAGCGCAGTATTGACGGGCCCGGCGCTGGAATAAATGCCGCGATACTCATGTCACCCATGAGCAAGTTCGATCAATGACCTTCGACCACCGCGATCTCGATGGCCGCCTGCTGGAGCTGCTGGTGGCCGTGTTTGAAGAGGGCTCGATCACCCGGGCGGCTGCGCGGCTGGGTGTCACCCAATCGGCCGTGAGCCATCTGCTGGACAAGCTGCGGGCGATCACGGGCGATGCGTTGTTCGTGAAGTCGGGCCGCGGCATCGTGGCCACCGCGCGGGCCGAGGTGTTGGCCGTGCAGGCCCGCGAGGTGTTGGACCAATTGCGCCGCCTGGCCACGCACGAAGCGTTTGACCCGGCCACGCTGCAGGCCCGCTTCACCATTGCCGCTAACGACCTGCAGCGCGATCTGCTGCTGCCCGGCCTGCTTCAGCGCCTGCGCGCCCAGGCGCCGGGCGTGAGCCTGCAGGTGATGCCCTCGGACGTGCCCAGCGCCGAGATGCTGCGCGAGCAGCACTGCCAGCTGGTGATCTCGCCGCGCCCGCCCGAGGGCAGTGACATCCTGCAAAAGCGTCTCTTCACCGACCGCTATGCCGTTTATTACGACCCGGCCGTGCGCGCCGCGCCGCGTGATCTGGCCGACTACCTGGCCAGCGACCACGTGAGCGTGCTCTACCACCGCCCGCGCCGCACGCTGGATGTCGATGACTTCCTGCTGGCTCAGGGCCACCCGCGCCGCATCGTGGCCACCGTGCCCGGGTTTGCTGGCCTGCCGCCGTTCTTGCGCGGCAGCACCTGGCTGGCCACTGCGCCGACGTTGTTGCGCTGCGAGTTGCTGCGTGGCTTTGCCCTCGCCAGCGTGCCCACCCCCACCCCCGAACTGCCCATGTACATGGTGTGGCATCAGCGCCATCAGGCCGATCCGGTACACCAATGGCTGCGGGGCGCGCTGGCAGCCACCGCCGCGGACTGCGCGGCGTTGAGCGTCTGCCCAGCCTGAGCGAACGGCCTTGGGTGGGGTAGCCGTTGAAAAATGAGGGAATTGATCAGCGCTGATGCGCGGTATGACTTTTGAACTAATTGGTTCAAATTTGCCGCCTTGAGGGGTGAACCCGTAGCCGTGCCGATGCGGTGGATGGATACCCTTGCGATACATCAAACGATGCGACGCCCGTTGCTGCTAGGCCATGATCTCTGCCCGACTCCCCGCCAACGAATCAGCCCGTCTGGCCGCCCTGCAGGCGCTGCAGGTGCTGGACACCCCCCCGGAAGAACAGTTTGACGCGCTGGTGAAGGCGGCCTCGCTGGTGTGTGGCGTGCCCATTTCGTTGATCAGCCTGATCGATGCCGAGCGGCAATGGTTCAAGGCCAATGTCGGCCTGCCGCAGGCCACAGAAACGCCTCGCGATGTGGCGTTCTGCGCCCACGCCATCTTGGAAGAGGGGCTGTTTGAGGTGCCCGATGCCACGCAGGATCCGCGCTTTGCCACCAACCCGCTGGTGTGTGGCCAGCCCGACATCCGCTTCTATGCCGGCGCGCCGTTGACACTGCAGGACGGCAGCCGCATCGGCACCCTGTGTGTGATCGACCGGCAGCCGCGCCAACTCAACGACATGCAGCGCGAGGTGCTGCGCCAGTTGGCCCGCACGGCGGCCCAGGCACTGGAGATGCGGGTGGCAGCCCGCCACCACCGCGCAGCCACCGAGGAGCTGGCGACCAGCGAAGCCTGGTTCCGCGCCGTGAGTGGTGGCGCACCGCACGGCGTGTTCTGCTGCGATCACGCGGGTGATTGCACCTACACCAATGCGCGCTGGCAAGAGATCCACGGTCTGACGCAGGCGCAAAGCCTGGGGGATGGCTGGCGTGCGGCGCTGCATCCGCAAGACCGCGTGGCCGTGCTGCACGAATGGCGCCGCACCGTCAGCCAGCAACGCCCCTTCGACATGGAGTACCGCATTCGCCGTGGCGGCGGCGAACTGCGCCATCTGCATGTGCGTGCGCGGCCGGTGCAACTGTCTGGGCGCGAGATGCTGGGGTACGTGGGCTCAGTGGAAGACATCACCGAGCGACAGCAGATTCTCGACAGCCTGGCCGCCAGCCAAGACCGTCAGCGCCGCCTGTACGAGCACACGCCGGCCATGTTGCATTCGATCGACATGCAGGGCCGTCTGCTCTCGGTGAGCAACACCTGGCTGGCCAAGATGGGTTACGAGCGCGACGAGGTGATCGGCCGCCACTCGACAGAGTTCCTCACCCCCGCATCACGTGAATACGCCCAGACCACGGTGCTGCCGGCCTTCTTTGCCTCCGGCCACTGTGAACGCGTCGAATACCAAATGGTGACCCGCAGCGGTGAGGTGCTGGACGTGCACCTCTCGGCCGTGCTGGATCGCAACGCGGCAGGCCGGCCGTTGCGCACCGTGGCCGTCATCGAGGACGTCACTGCACGGCGCTGCACCGAGCGCGCCTTGGCGGTGGAGCGCCAGCGTCTGGTCAACCTGATCGAAGGCACCCACGCGGCCACGTGGGAGTGGAACGTGCAGACTGGCGAGCTGCGCGTCAACGCACGGTGGGACGATCTGCTGGGCACCGCGTTGTCGGGCACGGACGGCCTCCTCATCGACCAGCGCCTGAGCCGGCTGCATCCGGACGACCTGGCACCCGTCAGCCGTGCGCTGACCCGACACTTCGAAGGCGAGACCGCCCACTACGAGTGCGAGCTGCGCATGCGTCACCGCGATGGCCACTGGGTCTGGCTGCTCGACCGTGCCCGCGTGATGAGCTGGACGCCCGAAGGCCGGCCCGAATGGCTGTACGGGATTCACCTCGACATCAGCGAACGCAAGCAACAAGAAGAAGCGCTGCGCAAGAGCGAGAGCTTTCTGGCACGCACCGGTGCTGTGGCCCGCGTGGGCGGCTGGGAATTGGAGCTCACCACCTTGCAGCTCAATCTCTCCGACGAGACATGCCGCTTGCACGCCTTGCCGCTGGGGCATCGACCGAGCCTGGACGAGGCAGTGGGCTACTACAAGCCCGAAGCGCAGCAGGTGTTGCATGCATCGGTAGAGCGGGCCATGCGGCTGGGCGTGCCGTTCGATCACGTGCTGCCGTTGGTGCGGGCCGACGGGGTGGAGATCTGGGGCCAGGTCGTGGGCTCGGTGGAACTGTTTGATGGCAAACCTCGCTGGCTGCGCGGCGCCTTTCAGGACGTGACCGAGCAAGTGGGCGAGCGCCAGGCATTGCAGCAGGCCAACCAGCGATTACGCGGCCTGGCGCAGGAGCTGGCCGAACAGCATGAGTTGTTGCGCGTCACGCTGCAATCGATTGGCGATGCGGTGATCACCACCGATGCCCAGGGCCGGGTGGTGTGGCTCAACCCCGTGGCCGAGCGCATGACCGGCTGGCTCAGCGGCGAAGCCATCGGCCGCCCGCTGGCGCAGGTGTTCCACATCGTCAATGAAGAGACCAGGCTGCCCACCGAAAGCCCGGTGGATCTGTGCCTGGCCCAGGGCAAGGTGGTGGGGCTGGCCAATCACACGCTGCTGATCTCGCGCGAGGGCGACGAGTTCGGCATCGAAGATTCGGCCGCGCCCATCCGCAATGACAAGGGCGTGACGCTGGGCGTGGTGCTGGTGTTCCACGACGTGACCGAACAGCGCCGCCTGTCGGGCGAGATGAGCCACCGCGCCAAGCACGATGCGCTCACCGGGTTGGTCAACCGCACCGCGTTCGATAGCCGGTTGCGCCATCTGCTGCACAAGACGCACGAAGACCGTGGCCTGCATGCGCTGATGTACATCGATCTCGACCAGTTCAAGCTGGTCAACGACGCTTGCGGCCATGCCGTGGGCGACCAGCTGCTGCAGCAGGTGGCCAAGCTGCTGGCCGAGGTGGTGCGCTCACGCGACACGCTGGCCCGCCTGGGCGGCGACGAGTTCGCCGTGCTGCTGGAACACTGCAGTGCCGACCAGGCCCAGCGCGTGGCGCAGCAGATCTGCGAGCGCATGGACGACTTCCGCTTTGTGCACGAGGAGAGGCGTTTCCGCATCGGCACCAGCATCGGCCTGGTGCCGGTGGACAACCGCTGGGCCAACACGGCGGCCATCCTGCAGGCTGCCGATGCAGCGTGTTACGCCGCCAAGGAAGCCGGTCGCAACCGGGTGCACACCTGGTTCGATTCAGACCTGGCCATTCGCACCCGCAACGGCGAGATGAAGTGGGCCACGCGCATCGAACAGGCCCTGGACGACAACCGCTTCGAACTGCATGCGCAGCGCATGCTGCCGCTGCAAGGCAGCGGCCACCAGCTGCACGCAGAAGTGTTGTTGCGCATGATCGACACCGATGGCTCGCGCGTGCTGCCGGGCGCCTTCCTGCCCGCCGCCGAGCGCTTTCACCTGGCCTCGCGCATTGACCGCTGGGTGCTGCGCGCCACCATCACGTGGATGAAGGCCCAGCCCTCGTTGGCGCACATCGGCGAGTTGTGCGTGAACCTGTCAGGTCAGTCGATTGGCGATCGGACCTTTCACCGCTGGGCCACCGAGGCGTTGTCGGTGGCTGGCGAGGACGTGTGCTCGCGCCTGTGCCTGGAGGTGACCGAAACCGCCGCCGTCACCAACCTGGCTGACGCGGCGCTGTTCATCGAGCAGATCCGCGCGGTGGGTGTGCGGGTGGCACTGGATGATTTTGGTGCGGGCGCCTCGTCGTTTGGCTACCTCAAGACACTGCCGGTGGACACGCTGAAGATCGATGGCCAGTTTGTCCGCGATCTGTTGGATGACCCGCTCGATGAGGCTGCCGTGCGGTGCTTCGTGGATGTGGCCAAGCTCATGCGGCTCAAGACGGTGGCCGAGTTCGTCGATCGTGAGGAGACGCTGGCCCACCTGCGGGCCATGGGGGTGGACTTTGCTCAGGGGTATTTTGTCCACAGGCCCGCGCCGATCGAGGCGCTGACCCAGGATCTGAAAGCCCGGCAGGCGGCCACAGTGGGCTGAGTTCAGCCCCTGTCACGCCAGGAGCTGGCGTAGCGCCACCGCCTTCAGCCGCCGACGGCGCTGCTGGGTCGGCCTGGGCGGTGGACGCACCCAGCGGATGTGACTGGGCGCTGTGCGCAGACTTGGTGTTGATCCAACACAAGCCGCTTCCAAGCGGGCCGCCCGCCTTGCGAGCGGGCGCCATGCCGAACCTACAGTGCCTCCAACCCGCCAAGAGGAGACACGATGTTCAGATTCGACCCCTACTCACCCGCTGTCGACGCGAACCCCTTCCCGTTCTACAAGACCCTGCGCGACGAGCACCCGTGCTTCTGGAGCGAAGAGGCCAACATGTGGGTGCTCTCGCGCTACGACGACATCGTGGCCGCCGGGCAAGACTGGCGCACCTACTCGTCGGCCAAGGGCAACCTGATGACCGAGCTGCCGGGCCGCGCCGGCGCCACGCTGGGCACCACCGATCCTCCCCGGCATGACCGCCTGCGCGGCCTGGTGCAGCATGCCTTCGCGCGCCGCAACCTGATGGCGCTGGCTGACCCGATTCGCGCCATCGCGAAAGACGTGGCTGGCGGCCTGAAGGGCAAGGCGCAGTTTGATTTCGTCAGCGACTTCTCATCGAAGTTCACCGTGCGCGTGCTGTTCGCTGCGCTGGGCTTGCCGATGGGTGATGAAGGCACCGTGCGCGACAAGGCCGTGATGATGGTGCAGAGCGACCCGGTGACCCGCACCAAGGGCCCCGAGCACCTGGCCGCCTACCAATGGATGCAGGACTACGCCAGCAGCGTGATCGCCGAGCGCCGCGCCAACCCGCAGGACGACCTGATCTCGCACTTCAGCGCCGCCGAGATCGACGGCGACAAGCTCGACGAGCGCGAGGTGCTGCTCACCACCACCACGCTGATCATGGCGGGCATCGAATCGCTGGGCGGTTTCATGGCGATGTTCGGCCTCAACATGGCCGACTACGCCGACGCCCGCCGCCAGGTGGTGGCCAACCCCGCGCTGCTGCCCGATGCCGTCGAAGAGTCGCTGCGCTTCAACACTTCAGCACAACGCTTTCGCCGCTGCCTGCAGCGCGATGTGGCACTGCACGGCCAGGTGATGAAGGCCGGCGACTTTGTCTGCCTGGCCTACGGTTCAGGCAACCGCGACGAGCGCAAGTACCCCAACCCCGATGTGTATGACATCACCCGCAAGCCGCGTGGCCATCTGGGCTTTGGCGGCGGCGTGCATGCCTGCCTGGGCACCGAGATCGCCCGGCTGGGCGTGAAGATCGCGTTCGAAGAATTCCACCAGGTGGTGCCCGACTACCAGCGGGTGCAGGCGCAGTTGAGCTGGATGCCGTCGTCCACCTTCCGCAGTCCGCTGCGGCTGGAGCTGGCACCACAATAACGACGACATGGGCTGGGCAACCCGGCCACTTCAGGCGCCCCTGCGGGGGCGCTTTTTCATGGGCGGGCTCAGTGCCTGAAGGCGTCAAACACCAGCTTCAAGCCCGTGAGCAGCATGCCCAGCTGCACCAGCTTGAAGAACCAGCGCGACGAGATGCGTTTGGACAGGAACACACCCAGCCACACGCCGAAGGCCGCCACCGGCATCAGCAGCACCGAGGTGGCCAGGTTGCGCAGGTCCAGCAGGCCCAGGGCGCCGTAGGGGAGCCACTTCGACGCATTGATCGCGGTGAAGAACACCGCAGCCGTGCCCGCAAAGGCGAGCGGGGCCATGCGCCGCGGCAGCAGCGCCGCGGCCACCGGCGGGCCGCCGGCGTGGGCCACGAAGCTGGTGTAGCCCGAGACGAAGCACAGCAGGCCGGTGATGGCCGAGCCCGGCAAGGGTCGGTCGGCCTTGGCGGGAAACAGCAGTTGCTGCGCCAGGAAGAGCAGCGTGGAGATGCCCACGATGCCAGCCACCATATGCGCATCCAGTAACCCGAAGCTGGCCCAGCCAGCCACGATGCCCAGCAGGCCGGCGGGCAGCAGCAGGCGCAGCAGCTTCCAGTCGGCCCCGTGGCGCAGCGCGGCCAGCCCCAGCAGATCGGCCAGGGCCAGCAGCGGCAGCATGATGGCCGCGGCTTGCGGCACGGTGACTGCCATGGCCACCATTGGCGTGGTGATCGAGCCGATGCCTGAAGCAAAGCCCGATTTGGACAGCCCCAGGATCAGCGCAGCGGGCACCGCGAAGGCATAGAAGACAGGGTCGGTGATGACCGACAGGGCGGCGAGGTTCACGCGGGATGCGCCAAGGCGCCGGCTGGCAAAGCGGCCATTGTGGCCAACAGGGTGGCCGGTGTGGGCACTCAGGCCTTGCCGTCGCGGGTGGCGGCGAGGATGCGATCGGCTTCCGTGCGCCAGTCGGCACTGCGGGCAAAGCCGGGCGTGCCCTTGGGGCCAAACACGCCGGCATCGGCCAGATCAGCCACCCAGGCCTGCCGCTCGGCAGTGCCGCTGGCGGACCAGGGCGTGAGCCCGGCCTCGCGCACCGTGGCAGCCACCTCGCGCACTTCTTCGCTACGGCGCCGGCCATGTTCGATGGCGCGCTGGAAGAAGTAGGCCGCCTGCTGCTCCCAGTCGATGCCGGGGAAGGTTTCCTGCAGCGAGGTCACCACCGCGTCTTCCACGCCGTAGGCACGGGCGGCGGTGAAGCTTTCGATCACCATGGCTTCCAGGCCCTTGATCATCACGCTGCGGCACATCTTGGTGGCCGAGGCCACGCCGAGTTGGTCACTGGCCACCTTGGCCTCGAAGCCCAGTGCGTTGACCGCAGGGGCCAGCGCGGTGGCATGGCTGCCACCCAGCAGCAGCGGGACTTTGATGCGGTACGGCGGCACGCTGGTCATCACCGCGCCTTCGACGTAGCGGCCGCCGGCGGCGTCGATCAACGCGGCGGCCTGGATCTTGGCGCCGGGGGAGGCCGAGTTGAGGTCAAGGAAGAAGGCGCTCGGCTGCACCGCCGCAGCACAGGCCTGCGCCACGGCCACGGCCTGGCTGGCGGTGACGGCCGAAATGATGAGGTGCGAAGTGGCGGCCACGTCGGCATGCGAGGCAAGCAACTGCACGCCGTGGGCGGCGGCATGCGCGCGCAATGCGGGGGCGGCGTCACCATCGAGTTTCACGTCATGGGCGCACACCGCCAGGCCCTGGGCGCGCAGGTCTTCGGCCAGGATGCGGCCCACTTCGCCGTAGCCGATGAGGCCGATGCGCCAATCGTTTGAAGCAGTGGGGATCATGGTCCAGCTCCGTGTAGAAGGGTCCACGTAGGAGCGGCTTCAGCCGCGATGGGGTCTTGGCATGGCCCCATCGCGGCTGAAGCCGCTCCTACGGAAGAGGGAAGACGGGCTCAGTCGATGTACTTCAGACCGGCAGCCGCCAGCGGCTCGCGCATCTTGTACATGTCCAGGCCCAGCACGCCCGCGGCCAGCTTCTCGCGCTTCTCGCCTTCGTTGGCTTCACGCGCCTGCGCGGCCTTCAGCGTCTTCTCGGCCAAGGCCTTGGGCACGCACACCACGCCGTCGTCATCGGCCACGATCACGTCGCCCGGGGTCACCCACATGCCGGCGCACACCACGGGGATGTTCACCGAGCCCAGCGTGGCCTTGATGGTGCCCTTGCTGCTGATGGCCTTGCTCCACACCGGGAAGTTCATGCGCGTCAGTTCCTTCACATCGCGCACGCCGGCGTCGATGATCAGGGCGCGGGCGCCGCGGGCCTGGAAGCTGGTGGCCAGCAAGTCGCCGAAGTAGCCGTCGGTGCATTCGGCGGTGATGGCGGCCACGACGATGTCGCCGGGCTGAATCTGCTCAGCCGCCACGTGCATCATCCAGTTGTCACCGGGGTGCAGCAGCACGGTCACGGCCGTGCCCGAGACCTGCGCGCCGGCGTAGATGGGGCGCATGTAGGGCTTGAGCAGGCCCACGCGGCCCATGGCCTCGTGCACGGTGGCCGAGCCCAGCGCGGCCAGCGCATCGGTGGTGGCGCGGTCAGCGCGGGTGATGTTGCGGTAAACGACGCCGAGTTCGTACATGGTCTGCTCCTGGTTCTTTCGAGATTGCCGGGCCAGCGCCGGGCCGCCCCAAGCAGGCCCGGCACCCCCGCGGGGGGTGGGATGCCGTACTCGGCATCCCGGGGGCTTGTTTCAGCGGCCCTTGGCCTTGAGAGCGGCATCAAGCCGGGTGAAGACACGGCGTGCATTGCCTTCGTACACCATCTGCTTCTCTTCAGCGGTCAGGATGGTCGAGGCCTCGATGTAGCGCTTGGTGTCGTCGTAGTAGTGGCCGGTCTGCGGGTCGATGCCGCGCACGGCGCCGATCATCTCGCTGGCGAACAGCACGTTCTTGGCCGGGATCACCTTGGTCAGCAGGTCGATGCCGGGCTGGTGGTACACGCAGGTGTCGAAGTAGATGTTGTTCAGCAGGTGCTCTTCGAGCAGCGGCTTCTTCAGCTCTTGCGCCAGGCCACGGAAGCGGCCCCAGTGGTAGGGCACCGCGCCGCCGCCGTGCGGGATCAGGAACTTCAGCGTGGGGAAGTCCTTGAACAGCTCGCTGGTCAGGCACTGCATGAACGCGGTGGTGTCGGCGTTCAGGTAGTGCGCGCCGGTGGTGTGGAAGCAGCTGTTGCAGCTGGTGCTCACGTGGATCATCGCGGGGATGTCGTACTCCACCATCTTCTCGTAGATGGGGTACCACGACTTGTCGCTCAGCGGCGGGCTGGTCCAGTGGCCACCGGAGGGATCGGGGTTCAGGTTGATGCCGACGTTGCCGTATTGCTCGACACACTTCACCAGCTCGGGGATGCAGGTGGCCGGGTCGACGCCGGGCGACTGCGGCAGCATCGCGGCGGGGATGAAGTGGTCAGGGAACAGCTGGGCCACGCGGTAGCACAGCTCATTGCAGATGGCCGCCCAGGTGCTGGAGACATTGAAGTCGCCGATGTGGTGGGCCATGAAGCTGGCGCGCGGGCTGAAGATGGTGAGGTCGCTGCCGCGTTCCTTCATCTTGGCCAGTTGGTTCAGCTCGATGGTTTCGCGCAGCTCGTCGTCGCTGATCTTCAGATCGCTGACTTTGGGCATCAGCGTTGGATCCTTGATGCCGGCGATCTGCTGGTTGCGCCAGGTTTCCAGCGCCTTGGGCGCGGTGGTGTAGTGGCCGTGGACATCGATGATCATGCGCTGCTCCTGGGGGCGTGTCAGAGGGCTCGGCGAGGGTCCGAACCGGCTGGAATTCTGGCACTTCGCCCCTCGGGCGTGAGGTTTGAAAGCCCTGTCAGGCGGGATAGCAGATATCTCGCACCGGCATGGCATGGCCCCTCAAGACGAGCCGATTCGGCATGTCTGCCGGCTGGCCCGGGCCCGGCGTCAGCGCGCCGCCAGCCCCTGCGGCAAGGCCCGCGCCATCGCCTTCAACATGGCCTGCGCCTGCCGGATCAGCGGCGTGCTGCGCTTGTGGGCCGACACCGCCACGCACAGCACGCTGATCAGCTGCGGCTGCGTGAGCGGGCGCACCCGCAGTTCGCTGGCGCGTGACGACGCGGCCACCGCGCTGGCGGTGAGCACGCCGCAGCCGTAGCCGGCGCACACCAGGTCGATGATCGACGGGATGCTGGACACCTCCCAGGCGATGTCCAGCTTCACCCCAGCCAGCACGGCCTGTGATTCCAGCAGCCGGCGGATCGCCTGGGTGCGCTCGGGCATCACCAGCGGGTAGCGGCCGAGTTCGCGCAGCGGCACGGTGCTGTCGGTGGGGTTGCCGGTGGCCCGTTTGCTACCGGCGCGTGGTGCCTTGGGGGCGGTGGGCTCCACCAGGCACAGCGTCTCCTCCAGCACCGGGGTGATCTCCAGCGCCGGCTGTGATTCCGGGTTGTGCAGCAGCCCCACATCGACCCGGCCGGTGGCGATCCATTCGGCCACATGCGTGGACAGTCCTTCCACGATGGCCAGCCGCGCCTTCGGCAGCTCGCGCCGGAAGCCGTCGATCAGCGGCAGCGTCAGCTGGCGGGCAATGCTGGGCGGCAGGCCGATGGTGATGTGGCCGGCGGGCTCGTCACGCTGGGCGCCCAGTTCCTCGCGCGCCTGCGACACGAGCTGCAGGATGCCCACGCTGTGCTCAAACAGACGCCGCCCCGCCTCGGTGAGTGCCACGCCGCGGCCGTTGCGCAGCAGCAGGGTTTCGCGCAGGTCCATCTCCAGTGCGCGCACCTGGCGGCTCAGCGCCGGCTGGGCAATCTGCAACACCAGCGCGGCCTTGCTGAAACTGCCCAGCTCGGCCACGTGGACGAAATACTCCAGCTGCTTCAGGTTCATGGGCCCGCATCTTAGGGCGGCGCCCAGTCGTGCGAGGTGCACGCTTTCCGGCAGGGGTGTGCCGGGTGGTGCGTCGTGGCAACGATCTTTTGGGGGCATCGCGTCTGTCCGGCTGCCCGCTGGGCCCCGGATGCAGTACTGTTACATCTGCATCGGGAGGTGTGCTGCAAGGGTGCAGCACCCCGGATGGAATCACATGCAGCCGTCATCGAGCCGGATCCGGTGGTGGGGCCAATGGGGTCCATATGCCGCCGGTGTGGCCGCGCTGGCGGTGCTGCTGGCGTTGCTGGCTGCGGCATCGCTCTACCGCGAGCGGGTGCGCCAGCACGAGCGCGCGCGCGACCAGACCCACACCACCGCCGTGCTGCTCGAACGCGCGGTGGCCGGACTGCTGGGCCGGGCCGATGCCCACCTGCTGGCGCTGGTCGATGAGGTGGCTCAGGCCGCTTCACCCGATGACCGCCAGGCGCGCCTGGATGCCCTGCAGGGCCGTGCCGCGCGGGTGGCGCCTGAGGTGACACGCTGGCAGTGGTGCATTACCGCAGGCACCAACCTGCCGGCGGGCGGGCGCGTGCCGGCCTGCGCCGCCGATCTGCCCGCACCTGGCAGCGCGCTGCACGTGGCAGGCCCGCTGCGCCAGACACCGCAAGGGCCCTGGTCGCTGGTGCTGAGCCGGCCCTGGCTCGGTGCCACCGGCCAGGCCGCGGGTTGGGTGAGCGCCGAGTTGCCGCTGGACCGCTTCGACGTGCTGTTCCGCGCGCTGCAGCTGGGCCCCCAGGGCGCGGCCACCCTGCGCATGGCCGATCTGGCGTTGGTGCATCGACGCCCTTGGCCCGCAGCGGGCGCCTCTGCCGTAGGCAGCCGCGAGGTCTCGCTGGCGTTGAAACAGGCCCTGGCTGCAGCACCCCAGCGAGGCGAATTCGACAGCGCCACCGCGCTGGATGGGGTGCTGCGCATCAACGCCTACCAACGTGTGGCCGGCTACCCGATGGTGGTGCTGGTGGGCTTGCCGGCCAGCAACTACCCGCGCGGCTGGAACCGTCTCGATGCCAGCGTGCTCACGCTGGCCGCGGCCACGGTGCTGATGGCCGCGGTGGCGGCGCTGCTGCTTTATCGCAGCTCGCAGCGGCGGGTCGAAGCCGCTACCCGGCAGTTCGAGGCGCTGGTGGCCTCATCCAACGACGCCATTGCCAGCAAGACGCTCGACGGCATCGTCACCAGCTGGAACGGCGCGGCCGAGCGCATCTTCGGCTGGCCTGCTGACGCCATCATCGGCCAGCCGATGCGGCGCCTTTTTCCGCCTGAATGCCGCGACGAGGAAGACGAGATCCTGGCCCGGGTGCTGCGGGGCGAGAGCGTCACCCATTTCGACACCGAACTGCTGCATGCACAGGGGCATCGCCTGTCGGTTGCCGTGACGATTTCGCCGGTGCGCGATGCCCAGGGCCGCATCGTGGGCGCCTCGATGATCGCGCGCGACATCACCCACCAGAAGGCGCTGGAGGCCGAACTGCGCAGCCTGGCCTTCCATGACCCGCTCACCCGCCTGCCCAACCGCCGCTTGCTGCTCGACCGCCTGTGCCATGCCCAGGAAACCAGCCGCCGCAGCCAGTCCTACGGGGCGGTGCTCTTCATCGACCTCGACCACTTCAAGCAGCTCAATGACCGCTACGGCCATGACGTGGGCGACCAGATGCTGGTGGAAGTGGCGCAGCGGCTGCGCGCCGCCGTGCGTGAGGCCGACACGGTGGCCCGCCTGGGCGGCGACGAATTCGTGGTGCTGTGCGAGCAGCTCGGCCATGACCTGGAGACGGCGCATGCCAGCGTGGTGCACCTGGCCGCCAAGCTGGGCGAGGCCCTGTCGGGCGACTGCACCCTTGGCGAGCTGCGCTGCCCGTGTGCCGCCAGCGTTGGCCTGCGGCTGTTCTTCGGCACCGAAGACGACGCCGACGGCTTGCTGCGTGATGCTGATCAGGCCATGTACCGCGACAAGGAGCGGCGGCACACCGACCTGGGTGCGCTCACCATCTAACGGCCGTCACCCTGCGTGCTAACGTACCCGGGCAGGACCTTGGAGACCGTTGCATGACGCCCGCGCCCGCGCCCTTCGAGGCGCGCTCTTCTTTGTTGATCGCGGCGATGCCGGCCGTCTTTGTGTTCATCTGGAGCTCCGGCTTTGTCACGGCTCGGTTGGGCATGCCGCATGCGCCGCCGTTGAGTTTTCTGAGCTGGCGGTATGTGGGCTCGCTGTTGGCCTTTGCCGTGTGGATTGCGCTGAGCCGCCCCGCTTGGCCGCGCAACGTGGCGCAGTGGGGGCACCTGGCCGTCACCGGCGCGTTGATGCATGGCGGCTACCTGGGTGGTGTGTGGGCCGGCGTGAAGGCGGGCTTGCCGGCCGGCACCTCGGCGCTGGTGGTGGGGCTGCAGCCGGTGATCACGGCGTTGTGGGTGTCTTACACCGGGCAGGAGCAGAGGCTGTCACGCATGCAGTGGGCCGGTCTGGCGGCGGGTTTTGCGGGCGTGCTGTTGGTGGTGTGGCGCAAGCTGGGCAGCGGTGACGTCAATGCCTGGAACCTGGGCCTCACCGTCTTCGCGCTGGCCAGCATCACCGTGGGCACGCTGTACCAGAAGCGCCATGTGCTGGCCTGCGATGTGCGCACCGCCAACTTCGTGCAGCTGCTCTCAGCCCTGGGTGTGACGGCGCCGCTCGCGCTGCTGCTGGAAACCGAACCCATCGACCTGGCGCCTGGCTTCTACCTGGCCATGGGCTGGGCGGTGCTGGTCTCCACCGTGGGCGGCAGCTCGCTGCTGTTCATGCTGATCGCGCGTGGCGCGGCCAGCCGGGTGACCAGCCTGTTCTACCTGACGCCGCCGTGCACCGCGTTGATGGCCTGGGCGCTGTTTGGCGAGCCGTTGTCGGGGCTGACGCTGGCCGGGCTGGCGCTCACGGCGTTGGGCGTGTGGCTGGTGGTGCGCCAGCCCAGTCGGCCGTGATCGTCATCGCGCGGCCAACTGCAGCGGTTTGATGAACTTCAGCGTCATGCGGTCGGATTCGCCGATGGCCAGCAGCCGCTCGCGATCGGCCGAGCCGGCCACGGCACCGCGCAGCGTGGGCGGCAGCGCCCACACGCCCTGCGGGTGGTCTTTGGGGTCGCGCGGGTTGGCTTTGAGCTCGCTGCGGCCTACCAGCTCAAAGCCGGCGGCGCGGGCGTGTTCGATCACCAGGGCTTCGGTGAGGTAGCCCGTCTTGATCTGCTGTGCCAGCGGCGTGCCGGGGGCGGCGCGGTGTTCTTCGATGCCGAGCACGCCGCCCGGGCGCAATGCGGCGAAGAAGGCCTTGAAGCGGTCGTCCAGGTGGCCGTCTTCCAGCCAGTTGTGCACGTTGCGGAAGGTGAGCACGGCATCGAGCGGGCGGTCGAAACGCAGGTCGGTGAAGCCGGTCACCGGCAGGGTGCCGAGCACCACGCGGTCGTACAGCGCGGGGCTGGCAGCCAGCTTGGCTTCGAAGGCCTGGCGACTCAGACGGCGGGCCTCATGCGGGTCTTGCGCGCTGTAATGGGCGGCGTAGAGCTTGCCCTGATCGCGCAGGTACGGCGCGAGGATCTCGGTGTACCAGCCGCCACCGGGGGCGAGTTCGAGCACCTGGGCATCGGAGCGCAGGCCGAAGAAGCGCAGGGTTTCGGCGGGGTGGCGCCAGGCGTCGCGGGCGCGGTTGGTGGTGCTGCGCTGCGGGCCGGCCACGATGGCGTCCAACGCGGCATCGGGCGGTGCGCCGCAGCCACGCGCGCTGCTCAGGCCTTTGAGGTAGGCGCGCCGCACGGTGCCGGCGGCAATGGCGGCGGCCACCTCCTTGGCATAGCGTTCAGCGCCGCTGAGCTTGCGCACCCAGCTGCGAAAGGGCACCACGCCCTCGGCGGTGCGGCGCAGTGCGCCCACGGCGGCATCACCCGCGGCATTGCCGCCGCGCTCGATCAGGCCGGGGTTGCTGGCGGTGGGCGGGGTGTCGAGGTCGGCCCCCAGCACTTCGTCGAGCGCGCGCACCTGGCTGGACAAGGCCAGGCAGCTGTCGTCCACCGGCAGGGCATAGGGCTGGCGTTGGGCTGACTGCAGCACCTCGGGGATGCTGGCGCGCACCAGGTTCAGATCGTTGAGCGGCGCCGTGGCGGCATCGGTGACGCGGTCGGTGGACGGCACGCTGCTGCAGGCGCCCAGCATCAGCAGGGCAGTCAGGGCAAGCGTGGGGAAGCGAGGCTGATGCATGAGGGTCTCGAAGGGGCCGTGTCAGCCGTTACGGTAGCAGCGAAACCCGGTGGGCGCTGGCGGGTGGGCGGCGGCGGGTGTCCACTGCGCCGCGCACCTCGAAGCGCACTTCGGCCAGCGTTTGTGGGCCGCGGCGCAGGGTCAGCAGATGGCGGCCGGGCCGGGGTGACCACGCCAGCCGCGGGCCGTCGCCCAGGCGCTGGCCATCCAGCCACCACTGGCCGGCCTCGCCCTCGAAGACGATGCGCTGCACCTGGGGTGGGATGTCCGGGTCGAGCGCGTAGAGGCTGCCGTCCAGCGGCTGGCGAATGCCGAAGCGCACCGCGTGCGCGGCGTTGGCCTCGCTGCTCAGGGCCAGCTGGCGTTGCGCGGGCTCGGTGCCGGCGATGAAGTGCTCGGTGCGCAGCACCTGATCGGCGACGATCACCTCGCGCGCCACCACGCCCGCGGGCCAGGCCGGTGGCCGTGAAGGTTGGCCGTCGTGTAGCGCCTGCACCAGCGCGCGCCAGATGGGCGCCGCACCGGTGGTGCCGCTCACCTGGTGCATCGGCTGCCCATCGGCATTGCCCACCCACACGCCCACGGTGTAGCGGTCGGTGGCGCCGAGGCACCAGTTGTCGCGCAGGTCTTTGCTGGTGCCGGTTTTCACCATCGCCCAGCCGCGGGTGACCAGTGGGCTGTCCAGCCCGAAGGTGAGGGCGCGGGCGTTGTTGTCGGCCAGCATGTCCTGCACCAGCGCCACGGCGGCGGCATCGGCCACACGCCGGTGGCTCACCGGTTGAGCCACCGCGGGGTGGGCCGGCCAGGCGATGGGCGACCACACCCCGCCGTTGGCCAGCGCGCGGTACGCATTGGTCAGGTCCACCAACGTGACCTCGGCACTGCCCAGGGCCAGCGCCAGGCCATGCCAGCCGCCGGTGTGGCTGATGCGCAGGCCGAAGGCGTTGAAGCGGTCAAACAGGGCATCGGGGCCCAGCATGGCGCCCACCTTCACGGCGGGCACGTTGAGGCTCGATGCCAACGCGGTGCGCACGCTGACCCAGCCGTGGTGCTGGCGGTCGTAGTTCTGCGGCGCATAGATGCCGGTGCCCACGGGCAATGCAGCCGGGGCATCCTCCAGCAGACTGGCCGGCGTGATGAACCGGTGTTCCAGCGCCAGTGCGTAGACAAAGGGCTTTAGCGTCGAGCCCGGTTGGCGGCGCGCCTGCACCGCGTCCACCGCCGCCGCCTGCGACAACCCACCCGATGAGCCCAC
>Ga0209066_10001963_pt1 | contig 26091 bp, 30 predicted proteins | sample All_14_2_FD_187198 | JGI IMG/M metagenome (GOLD analysis project Ga0209066, IMG submission 187198) | Freshwater microbial communities in response to fracking from Pennsylvania, USA - Allegheny Zone_MetaG_DW_15 (SPAdes) (version 2) ...
AGAACGGCAAGGTCGCCGATGCTGATTTCGCGGTTGCTGCCGAGATTGATTGTTTCGCCGATGGCGGCTTCGGGGCCAGCGGCGGCAAGGAAACCGGAGACGGTGTTGCTGACGTAGTTGAGATCGCGGGTGGGGGTGAGCGATCCGAGTTTGACGGCTTCACCTTTATAAAGTTGACTGATGATGGTTGGGATGACGGCGCGGGCGGATTGGCGGGGGCCGAACGTGTTGAACGGTCGGATTGTGACGATGGGGACTCCGAAGGAGAGGCAAAAACTTTCGGCGATTTTGTCGGCTCCGATTTTTGAAGCGCTGTAGGGGGATTGGCCCTGGAGGGGGTGATCTTCGGTGATCGGGACGCTGATTGCCGTTCCGTAACATTCGCTGGTGCTGGTGTGGATGATGCGCTCGGTGCCGAGGGTTCGGGCAGCGTTGACGACATTCATCGTGCCTTCGATGTTGGTGCGGATGTAGCTGCGGGGGGCGGAATAACTGTAGGGGATTGCGATGAGGGCGGCGAGGTGGAAGACGACTTCTTGCCCCGTCATGGCTTCGATAACGGATTCGTTATCGCCGATGTCACCGGCGTGGGTTTTGATATCTCTTAAGTGGGGGGATTCGTCGAGCCAGCCCCAGCGACCGGGGCCGTTGTAACGGACAAATGCGGTGACGTTGGCGCCTTGTCGGACGAGTTCTTCGGCGAGGTGGCTGCCGATGAAACCTCCGGCTCCGGTGACGAGGACTTTACGTCCGTTCCAATCCATGCTTTCTATTTAAGCATGATTACGGGTTTTTGTTTTGGCTTTGGGTTTTGTTTTTGGTGGTGATATTACTTTGACGGAAGCTCCGACTGCGTGTGCATATCGAATCATAAGCTTCAGGCTCATGGGTTTAGAACCTCGTTCCACTTGGGCAATATATGGCTGGCTCAAGTTGAGGGCGTCGGCAACTTCTTTTTGGCTGAGCTTGGCTGAATTGCGGGCACGGATCAATTCAAGAAGGGCCGATTCTTCTTCGAATGCTGCCTTGAATTCAGGACTCTCATTGCTGCGTTCTTGTATGTATCGATCGAGATCGTTCATTTGTTTTCCATTTCATCAAACTGTTTTTTTCTCTTTATGGCTCTCTGTAGTACAGAGTTCGGAACGGTCATTCCTTCTTTCTTATAGACAGTTAGGACGATGAGCTTTTCGTACCCAGCACTCCTTTCTCCAACGCTGAACAATATTCGACCCTGATAGGCTGACTTTATATGGCGCAATCTTTTGATTCCATCTCCGTAATCGTCTATTTGCGCGGGAGCTGGATTTTGATTGCCCACTGTTCTGTAATGATGCATTAGACTTGCTAATTTTGCTGATTCTGCGGCAGGGAGTTGGCTAAGTTCAGAACTTATGATGTCGTAGTCATAGAACTTCCACTCCCGAATCATCTGATAACCTATGAGTTATGACGGCCTGATTGGTTGCGAAGTTACTTTGCGGTTAAACTAAGCCTTCGGCGGCGTCGCGTTGGGCGCGGTTGTAGTCGTCGATGTGCCCGATGTCGAGCCAGTATTCCGTGACAGGGAAGGTGACGACGTTGCGGCCGGATTTGATCAGGCGGTCGACGAGTTGGGTCATGTCGAGGCGGCCTTCGGAGCCGAGGTATTCGAATGCGCTTGGGCTGAGGAGATAGATGCCAGCGTTGACGAAATGGGTGTAGGTGGGCTTTTCGACCAGTTTGCGGAGATATTGGCCCTCGGTTTCGACGACTCCATAGGGGACATAGACTTCGTAGGGGCGCACAGCGAGGGTGAGGTCGGCCTCATGCTCGGTGTGGAAACTGGTCATGTTTCGGAAGTCGATGCTGGTGAGGATGTCGCCGTTCATAACGAGGACAGGGCCCTCGGGTTTGGGGATCATGCGAAGAGCACCGGCGGTTCCGAGAGGGGTTTCTTCGTGGATGTAGTTCATTTCCACGCCGAAGTTGGATCCGTCGCCGAAGTGTTGTTCGATGACTTCGGGGAGAAAATGGGTGGTGACGCTGACGCCGTAGATTCCCGCGGTGGAGAGCTGGCTCACGATCCGCTCAAGCAGGGGGCGGTCACCGATAGGGAGCATTGGTTTGGGGAGGTCTTCGGTGAGGGGTCGGAGGCGAGTGCCGAATCCGCCAGCCATGACGACGGCGTTGACGGGCGGTTCATCGGTCAGGATGAGCTCATCGAGCATGATAATATCGACGATGCGGAATTTTGAGTCCACGATGGGGATTTGCCGGACGCTGTCCTTCTGCATGAGTTGCCGAATGGTGGCGGGAGATTCTTCGAGACCAGCAACAGTGGGAATTCGGCCTTCATCGGTGAATCCGGTTTCGGCGAGGGAGTGATCGACGTTTTTACCGTTGAGGATTGCGCGGCGAATATCGCCATCGGTGATTGCGCGAAGGAGGGTTTGGTTTTCGTCAACAAGAAAAGCGACCCCGGCTTGGTTCTCGTTAATCAGTCGCAAAATATCGCGGATTGAATTCGTTTTTTGGCAAAGATAGCTTTCGACGTCCCTCTTTTTTGGCATTGTGTTTCCTATTTGAGCTTCGTGCAATCGAGGTGTCGACGGTGCCACCTACGTGTTTGGCGTAAATTCCTTCTTCTAAGACGGAACTCTACCCCGATATTATTGCTTGTGATTTGAAGCTTTTCTTAATCATATCGGGCGAAATAACCAGGACTTTAATTGTTTCGATGATTCTGCGGGCGGCATTTCCATCGCCGTAGACATTGGTGGTTGCGCGTGCAATATCTTTTGCGTGTTTGGTTGAGGCAAGTTTGAGGGCTTCTTCGATTTCGATTTGGGATGTTCCGCAGTTGAGAATGTTGCCGGATTGAGCTCGACCTTCTTGGCGGTTTCCGACATTGACGACGGGGAGGTTGAAGCTTGCGGCTTCGATGATTCCGGAGCTGCTGTTGCCAGCCATGAAGTCGGCGTTTTGCATGGCGGTGAGGTAGAGAGGGCCAAGATTTTCGACTGTCATCAAGTTGGGGAAAGTCGGCTGGATTTGTTTGATGGCCTCCCGGACGGCGAGTCCGCCGGTGTCGGCGTTGGGCATGGTGAGGAGGGTTTGGTGAGTTTGGTTTTTCAGAGCGTGAAGGAATGCTTCGGCTTGGGCTCTTGCTTCGGTTGGTTCGGTCGTGACGGGATGAAATGTGGCAAGAATATAGGGCTTTACGAGGCCAGGAATTTGGTTTTGGAGGGTTTCGAATGGGGGAATTACGGCATTGAGGATCCGATCGAGCCCAGGGGCACCGGAGACATGGACGTGGGCAGGATCTTCTCCCATTTGAATGATGCGCTTGGCATGGAGTTCGGTGCTGGCGAAGTGGATATGGCTCATCTTTGTGAGAGCGTGGCGGTAGACGTTATCGATTGCGCCGGTGGTTTCTTCTCCGCCGTGGATGTGCGCTATGGGGATGAGATAAGGAGTAGCGGCGGCACCGGCGGCGAACATTTCGTATCGGTCGCCAAGCAGGATGAGGAGGTCGGGGTTGAGGTATTGGAAGGCTTGGGAGAAGCTTTTTATGCCTTCAGAGGTTGCAATGTTGATGCTATGTGCATCGTCTTGATCCTCCGTCATTTCGACGGTTGCGGCGATGGGGTAGCCGTCGGCGCGGATTTGATTGATGGTGTTCCCGAATCGGGGACTGAGGTGGGCGGCGGCGACAATGAGTTGGAGTTCGAATTCCTCGGATTTGACGATTTCGTCGAGGATTGGTTGGAGGAGGCCGTAGTCGCTGCGGGCGACAGTGACGACCGCGATTTTTCGCTTCATATCAGGTCGTCCTGACTGAGGATGTGGTCTTTTTTGAGGTCGGCTTTTGTGGTTCGGCCGACGAGAAAGGGGAGTTCTGCCGGGGGGAGGCCGGTGCCGGGTCGTCGCAATATGAGGTCTTGGGGAGTGAGCTTGTGATTTGTGGAGAGGTCGTGGGCAAGGACGATGGAGCGGCGGGCGACGAGGGCGGTTTTGAGTTCGGCTTCGGTCGGTTTTTTGACTCCGTTGCCGAACGCGGCTTCAACTTCGCGGATTTGACTGACCATTTGCTTGAGTTCGATTGGATCGAGGGAGGCTTGATGGTCGGGGCCGGGGAGGGATTTGTCGAGCGTGAAGTGTTTTTCGATGCACGATGCGCCCATTGCGACGGCGGCGATGGGGATGTGGATGCCGAGGGTGTGGTCGCTGAGGCCAACGGGGATTTGGAATCGTTCGCGCATGGTTTGCATGGCGCGGAGATTGACGGTTGATGGGTCGGCGGGGTAGTCGCTGACGCAGTGAAGGAGTTGGAAATCGGGGTTGCCGGTGGAGCGAAGAACTTCGACGGCGGCTTGCACTTCTTGAAGAGTTGCCATTCCTGTGCTGAGAATGACAGGTTTTTGTTTGAGGGCAACGTGGCGGATGAGGGGGTGGTTTGTGAGTTCGCCGGAAGGGATTTTGTAAGTGGTCATTCCAATGCGTTCGAGTTGGTCGGCGGAGTCTTCGTCGAACGGGGTGGACATGAATTCGATGCTTTTGGTTTGGCAAAGATCGAACAGGGTTTGAAAGTCGTTCATTGTGAGTTCGAGGGCTTTGAGCATCTCGAACTGTGACTGCTCGCTGCCGGTGGCGCGCTGCTGATATTCGGCTTTGGGGGCGGTGGTGGTGACAAGATCTTCTGCCCGGAAGGTTTGGAATTTGACGGCGTCGGCACCGGATTGGGCGGCGATGTCGATGAGTTCGATAGCCTTTTGGAGGTCACCGTTGTGGTTGACACCGGCTTCGGCAATGATGAATGCGGGGCGATTTACCATGCGGTGAACCCTCCATCGATTGCGAGGTCTTGACCGGCGGTGTAAAGGCTGAGGTCGCTGGCGAAGTAGGCGACGGCTCCGGCGAGGTCATCTTCGGTTGCCATCCGGTTCATTGGGGTCTTATTGTTGTACTTGGTGACAAAACTTTCGTGCTGACCCCGGGCAACTCCGCCGGGGGAGATGATGTTGGTGCGGATTTGGGGGGTGTAGGTTGTGGTGAGGTATTTGGAGAGTTGGATGAGTCCGCCTTTGGTGACACCGTAGCCGACGGGATTGCCCATTCCGGTGCCGTCATAGAGTCGGAAATCGGGGCCAACTTGACCGTAGATGCTGCTGAACAGGATGATGCTTCCGCGCCGGTTGGCGGCGAGTTGGGGGCGAATGATTTGGGCGATTTCGAAAGCGGAAGCGACGCCGACATTGAGGGCTTTTTGCCAGATTTCGGTGGATTGGTTTTCGATTTCTTCGGCCCATCCGGGAATGCGGGTTGTACCGACGAGTGACGCGGTGTGGATGAAAATTTCGACATTTTGGAGAGATTTGGCGGCGTTTTTGACTTCTTCGAGGTTGCTGAGATCGCAGGGAACTGGGGTGGCGTTGAGGTCTTGAGCGGCTTGGTGAAGGTGGTCGCCGGGGAGATCGAGGAGGGTGAGGGTGGCTCCGAGTTCGGCGAGGGTTTCGGCGCACTTTTTGCCGATGTGTCCGGCTCCGCCGGTGATGAGGGCGTGTCGGCCCTGGAGATTGAGTTTGGAATGGATGCTCATTGTGGTGGAAGCCAGATTAGGCCGTCGGCGAGGGCTTGTTCGGCGTGTTTGAAGTCTTCGGGAGTATCGACATGGACGGCGCGAGATTCGGGGATGATGTGGAGCAGAGATTTTCCGTCTCGCCAGTTGGTGGCCTCGCGGACAAAGTTGGCCCGCCAGAGGTAGAGGCTCGCGTTGATTCGGTAGACAGACGGGAGGTCTTGGCGGCGGGTGTAGTTGCGACCATCGGGGATGAGGTCTTGCATATAGCCATCTTGCTCGACGACGCAATGCCAGATGGGATTGAATTCGGGTTCGGAGACACCGATCACGCCGTCGGCGGATGGGTCTGATGCAAGATTTTTTATTGCTTGAGCGACATCGTCGGGAGTTCTTCCGGGGCTTGTGGGATCGAGGAGGAGGACGCTGTGGAATTCGGTTAAGTAGTGTTGGGAAGCGGCTCGGAGAGCGTGTTGAATGACGGGCCACATTGCGCTGGTGTCTTGGGCAAGATCGTCGGGGCGCATGAAGGGGGTTTCGGCCCCCATTTGGCGGGCAACTTCGGCGATTTCTTCACTATCGGTCGTGCAGATCACACGGGCAACATCGGGGCAGGCGAGGGCACACTTGACGGCGTATCCGATGAGAGGGAGATTGCCGAGAGGGCGGATATTTTTGCCGGGAAGTCCTTTACTGCCTCCACGGGCGGGGATAACGGCGAGAACAGGATGGACGGTGCTCATAAGGTTACGGGTTGGCCGGTTGCGCTGGATAATCGTACCGCTTTGATGACGCGGAGAGCTTTGAGGCCTTCTTCGGCCGTGGCGAGGGGGGCAGAATTTTCACCTTGGGTAGCACGGATGAAGGCTTCGAGTTGGCGGGTGTACATGGCGTCGCGGGGTTCGGCGAATTCGATTGTATTGACTTTCAGGTTATTTTCTTCGAGGATCTGGTTTTCGACAAGGTTGGCGATAATCGAGTTTTGTTCGTACTTAGCGAGGGCCATACGGGTGGTGGGATTTGAGACAAGGTCGAGTTCGATGACGATCTTGGTTTTTGGGTTTTGCCAGAGGAACTTTGCGGATTCTTCGTCAGCGATTTGGATTTTTGTGGCGGGTGTGATTTGGCCCTGAATGATTTGGGGCCAGCCAAAAATCCATCCTGCGTAATCGATTTCGTGGATCAGTTCGCGGAGGGCACCCCCCTGATTGGGCATTGCGCTGTATAAAGTGCGGTAGTCACGGTTGGGTCGCCAGTCGGGCAGGTAGCTGGCGCATTTGACTGCGACGAAATCGGGAGAGCCTTGCTCAGTCACGAGTTTTCTGAATTCGGCGAGGGTTCGGTTGAATCTGAGGACGCAGGCGGTAAATGAGCGACCTTGCGTTTGGGCGACGAGGGATTCTAGTTCGGGAGTGATGTCGCCGGCGAGGGGTTTTTCGACGAGACAGAAGCGGTCTTGGAATTGTTGCCAGTCGGAAAGGTGGCGGGCGGTGTCGGTTGCGATTACGATTCCTTCCGCTTCGGCGGGGACTTGATCGAGGGCGTTGATGCCTTGAGCTTGGAGCTCGGCGACTCGCTCGGGCCGGGTGGGAACGGCGACGGGATTGATGCCTTCAATTTGGGAGAGGCAGTTGTAGTGGCGGGTGCCGATGCTTCCGGTTCCGAGTACGGCGATAGTGATTGCCACGTGTGAAAGGTACCCGCAACTTTGCGGTGATTGATTTGTGCGATTGGCGAGAGTGTGGCTTTGGTAGACTGTTAAATATGTCGGCAATTGCGGCGCTTGCGTTGATTCTTTCGGCTTCTCACCCGGCTCCGGCGACTTATGCCGCAGCCAATCAAGCTCTGGTGGCGAAGATTCAAGTTGGCGACAAATTGCGAGTTGTGGTTGCGGAGGACGAACTTTATAGCGGGGAGTACATTGTTTTGGACGACGGCTCGGTTACGGGGGTGGGGTTTGGTCGTTTAGTTTTGGCAGGGAAAACAGTTGATGAAGCGCGGATGGCGATTCGGAACGGTTTGAAATCGGTGTTTAAGACTCCGACCGTTTCTTTGGTTATTTTGGAGCAGAAAAAACGATTTGTTTTTGTGACGAGCTTGGTGGGGACGGCTCCGGGGCCGATTGAATTTGAGCCGGGATTTGATGTTCGGCGGGTGATTACGGGGATTACGTTGCCTCTTCAGGCGGATCAAGTTGAGGTACGGCTTTTTCGGGATGGAGTTTCGGTGGGTGGGGATCGGCTCGATCACGTTCTGCAGGGGGTTGGCGAGTTTGGAGCGCAGAAGCTTAAGCCCAACGATGTTGTGACACTGGTGGAGGTGGTCAAACACCGGATTTATGTGGGAGGCGAGGTGAAAGCCCCGGGTGAGCAACGAGTTCCCGAGGGGACGGATGCTTTGCAGGCTTTGGCGCTGGCAGGGGGAACCACCTTGATTGAATCGGGGGAAGTCAGTTACAAGATTCAAGTTCGGCGGGGGACAAACGTTTTTGATGTTCCGTCGGATCCGAATTCGCCACGCTTTACTTTGCAGCCAGGGGATACGGTTTTGGTTGTAACGCCGCAACAGATTCAGGTGAGTGTTGGCGGAGATGTAAAAACTCCGGGGCAGTGGACGATTCGGGAAGGAACGGATGTTTTGGCGGCAATTCAGCGAGCGGGGGGTGTCAGTGTCGAGGGCTCGCTTGAAGATGTGCTGGTGATTCGAGGCGGAGAGAGCTACATTTTGAATCTGAATGGGGTTAGAGATGGCGCAGCTTCGGAACCGTTCCCGATTCGAGATGGGGACATGGTTTTTGTTCGGCGGAACGAGAAGCGGCTGATTGTATTGGGATTTGTGAAGTTACCGACCACGATTCGGATGGAAGAGGGTCGGGAGTATAAGCTGGCGGATGCGGTTTCGGAGGCGGGTGGTCCGGATGCGAGAGGAACGTATCACCGTGTTTATGTGGGTCGGCGAGATGAGACGGGCAAAGTTCAGGTGAAGGAGTATCGATTGGCGGCTTTCATTAAGGACGGTGATGTATCCCAGAATCCTGCTTTGTTGCCGGGCGATGTGGTGATGGTGGGAGAAGTGAAAGGCTTGACTTTGGCTCAGGCGAGTGCGGCCCTTTCAAATGCGCTGTTGCTTGATCGGGTTTTTGGAGGATAACTTTGAATCAGGATAAGCCTACTTCAGGAATGATGCAGCGACCGGCGGTACGTCGGTTTGTGTTGGACATGCTTTGGGTGGCGTTGGGGGGTTCGATTGGCGCGGCCCTTACAGGTCAGAATCCGATTTTTTGGAGGATGAATTTGGTGGCGGTGGGGTTGGTCGCTTTTTGTGCGGCGATGGTTCAACGCTATTTTGAAATTTATCGGATTCGCCGGTTTCCGGTAGTCAAAAAAGAGTGGCGGGTTTTTGGACTGCATTTTATTGGTGTATTGGGGATTGCGCTTACTTTGGCATTTGCTTTTAGGATGGTGATGCCGGGGGCATTCGCCTTGTTGACCGCTTTGCTTGGTAGCGTCGGGATGCTGCTTGATCGGTTTGTTCGTTATCTGGCGGCGGAGGGATCGGCTTTGCCAGTCGATGAAAAGAAGCGCCGGACATTGATCATTGGGGCGGGTTCGGCGACAGAAATGTTATTGCGAGATTTAGGGCCGAGTAGCCGGGGCATGGAAGTTGTTGGGCTTTTGGATGACGATCCGCACAAGATCGGTAGCGATGTTTTGGGGATACGGGTTTTGGGATCGATTAGTGATTTGAAACATGTTGCGGAGCGTAACCGCGTGAATGAGATTATCTTGGCGATTCCGAGTTTGGATCGCGAAGGACAGCGCAGAATTTTGGGGATATGTCAGGGGGTTTCGGCGAGGCTCAGGATGATGCCTTCAATTTCGAGACAGTTGGCGGAATCGGGGCACGGGTTGCCGGTTTTGCGGGATATTGCGCCGGAAGAGTTGTTGCAGCGGGACTCGATTGAGACGGACATGTCGGCAGCGATTGACTACATTGCTGATCGAGTGATTTTGATAACGGGGGGTGGTGGTTCAATTGGAAGCGAACTAGCGCGGCAGATTGCATCGCTTAGACCGAAGTTGATTGTGCTTTTGGGGAAAGGTGAGAATTCGATCTTTGAAGCGGAGCAAGAGTTGCGGGAACGTGGGTTTACAAATGTTGTTCCGGTGATTGCGAGTGTTCGAGATCGACTTGCGGTTGACCGAGTGATGCGGGAGTATGGTCCGTCGGTGGTTTTTCATGCGGCGGCGCACAAGCATGTTCCGTTGATGGAACGGGTGCCGATTGAGGCGGTTCGCAATAACGTTCAGGGAACTTTGACTTTGGCGGAATCGGCGATCGCCCATGGGGTGAAGAAATTCATTCTGATCAGCACGGATAAGGCGGTGAATCCGACGAACGTGATGGGGGCATCGAAGCGGGCAGCGGAGATGGTGATTTTGGCCTTGGCGGGGCAGTCGGAGACTCAATTTGCGGCGGTGCGGTTTGGGAATGTTTTGGGGAGTCGGGGCAGTTTGATTCCGATTTTGAAACGACAGATTGCGAAGGGTGGTCCGATTACGATTACGGATGAGCGGATGACGCGCTTTTTCATGACGATTCCGGAGGCGGCGCAACTTGTGATTCAGGCCGGGTCGCATGGGGGGGCAGGGGAGATTTTTATTTTGGATATGGGTGAGCCGATTAAGATTGTGGAAGTGGCGCGGGGGCTTTTGAATTTGTATGGTCTGGAGGAAGGTCGGGATATTGATATTGTGTTTATTGGGGCTCGTCCGGGTGAGAAGATTCATGAGGAACTGAGCTGGGAGAGTGAGGATTTGGAACGGTTGGACGGAGGGAAGATTCTGAGGTTGAAGTCGCCGCAACGGGTGACGTGGGATACGTTGGAGCCTCGTCTGGAAGGGATTTGGCGGCTTTGTGAGAGTCAGGATGCGGATGGGGTTCGGGCTGAGTTGATGGATTTGGTGGATGGTCGAGTGGCGGATACGGCTGTGGTTGTTCCCGTTGAACAAGCTTAGGTTTTTAGTAAAATTGGGTAGATATCCGGGGCGAAATCCCCGTTCATTTCTAAAAACAAGTTTAGGTTTGTCTGGGTTAGGTAGGTTATTGAGATGCTTTCGGCTGACCAAAATTCGACGGTTCGCGAGCCGGAAGGAGTTCTCGCGGAGTTAACGGCTGATCTTACAGAAGACGGGCGTTATGGCGAGCGTATTGTTCGGGTAACTCGTGAGGCGGTCACGGTTTTGGAACCTGCGGGGGCGGTTTTGCTCACAGTTCCGGTTAGCGATTTAGTGTCGGCGAAGAACGATTCACTGGTGAGTGGTGGTCGCTTGATTTTGCGTTCGAAGACGCATGAGGATTTGATCGTGGCTTATTACTCTTTGACGATGGCTCAGCAGTTTGGCGAGCTGGCACGGGGGATTGAGCAACTTGCGAAGGGAGATGAACTTTCGATTAACCTCTTGGTTGAGAAGATTCGCTGTGTTAAGTGTGGGAAGCTTTTGCCGGAGAAAGATGGGGTTTGTCCGAGCTGTATCAATCGGGGCAAGACGATGCTCCGGCTCGGCGCATTTTTGAAGCCATATAAGTCGAAGGCAGTTTTGCTGGCGGTTTATGCGACGCTTTCAACATTGCTCGTTTTGGTTCCGCCGAAATTGCAGGGCACAATTCTGGACTCATTTAATTCGGGTAACCGGGATCCTCAGTTCTTGTTTGGGATGGTTGGGATTTGGGCGGGTGTTTTGGTGGGGATGGCGAGTTTGCAAGTTTTGACCGGTCGGTTAACGACATGGCTCGGGGCACACTTGGCGAGCGACTTGCGAACCAAAACGTATCGGTCAATTGAGTTTTTGACGCTCAACTATTTTGATAAGAAGCCGGTCGGGGCGATTGCGAGCCGTGTAACACAGGATACGGATCGCGTTTGGTTCTTCTTGGTTGATGGACTTCCGTTCTTGGTGATCAACGGGTTTATGTTGATTGCGGTTGCGGCGGTGATTTTTAGCATTAATCCGTTGTTGGCGGTTTTGATTTTGGCGCCGATTCCGATGGTCGCGTTGATTTCGATGCGGGTTTGGAAGCCGATTTCGAATCTGTTCTTTCGAGCGAGTCAGAAGATGGCGCGGGTGCATATGCACTTGAATGAGAGCTTGATGGGGATTCGCGTTGTTAAAGCATTTGCGAAGGAAGATGAGGAGTACGAGCGGTTTAAGACTCGTAGCGAAGAGTTGCGGAATGCGAACGTTCGGGCAGATCAGACTTGGCATACGGCGTTTGGGTTCATGACGCTGAGTGTTAGTTTGGGCACAGTAATCCACTGGCTGGTTGGGGGGACGATGCTCTTTCGAGGTGAGCTGAAGTTCGGCGAATTCTACATGATCAATGCTTATTTGGGAATGGTTTATGGTCCGCTGCAATGGTTTGCGAGCGTCAATAACTGGTTTAGCCGGGCGATGGCTGGGGCGGAGCGGATATTTGAAATTATGGATATGAAGCAGGAGCCGGCTTTTGAAGGCGGAGATACTCGGCGGATTGAGGGATCGGTTTCGTTTAAGGATGTTCGCTTTGGTTACGATAAATCGAATCCGGTGATCAATGGCGTTTCGTTTGATGTGAAGGCAGGCGAAATGATTGGCTTGGTAGGTCAATCGGGGGCAGGAAAATCGACAACAATTAACTTGATTAGTCGATTTTATGAGCCCGATCAGGGTGAGATTCTGATTGATGGGATTGATTTCAGGAAGCTCGATTTGCGGAGCTATCGAAATCAGATTGGAATTGTTTTGCAGGAGCCATTTTTGTTCGCGGGGACGATTGCGGACAATATTAAATACGGCAATCCGAATGCCTCGATGGTTGAGGTGATGGAAGCGGCCAAAGCTGCCAATGCTCACGACTTTATTTTGGCGAAGAGTGACGGATACGATACGATTGTCGGAGAGCGCGGTGCGAAGCTGAGCGGAGGCGAAAAGCAGCGAATTTCGATTGCGCGGGCGATTTTGCATGATCCACGGATTTTGATTTTGGATGAGGCGACTTCGAGTGTTGACGTTGAGACCGAGCGCAAGATTCAGGAAGCCATTTTGAACTTGGTGAAGGGCCGGACGACATTTGCGATTGCGCACCGGCTTTCGACTTTGCGGAATGCGGATCGATTGCTCGTGATGGATCGGGGCAAGGTTGTTGAACAGGGAACTCACGAGCAACTGATGGAGAGCAAGGGCAAGTTTTATGACCTTGTTCAGACGCAGAGCGCGGTCAATGAAATTATTGGCATAGGAGCAGTTTAGTGATCGAGATTCGTGAAACGATTCCGGATTCGGATTATCTGAGAATTTGCGAGATCAATAATCAATTTGATCCGGAACCGATTGTGGCGGAAAGCTATTTGCCCAAGATGAAGGTTGTTCCGGAGGGGTGGCAGGTTTTACGACTGACCGGATTGGTTGATGGTGAGATTGTGGGCTTTGCGCATTTGAGGCGGAATTCGGGAATGTTCAAAGATACTTTTTTGCTCACGGTTGCAGTTGATGACGCGATGCAGGGAAGCGGTTATGGTGCGGCGTTGCTGGACAGCATTATTGAGCGGGGACTGTCGATCGGCGCGCGGCGGATTGTGCCGATTGTTCGGGAGACTCATTCGAGGGCACCGCAGTTTTTTGAATCGCGGGGGTTTGAGACAAAGATGTCGTTGCGGGAAGGGTATTTGGAGCTGGAAGGTTTTGAAGCGGAGGTTGCGGATTGGCCGGAAGGGTACCGGTTAGTTCGATGGAGTGAGGTGGAGGATAACGAAGAGAACCGCGCAAAGTTTGCGTCGGCATTCTTAGAAATGGATGCGGATGAGCCGGGCAGTTTGCTTTTGGGGGGATTTGACCGGGAGACGATTGAACGCGATGCGTTTGATCCGGACACGAGCGATCCTCGGTATCTTTATTTGGTGGAATACGAAGGGCAATGGGTGGCGCACCATCAGATTCAAATGAATGAGCCGGGGGACTGGGAGATGACGGGGATTACGTTTACGGGAACTTTGCCGGAGCATCGGCGCAAGGGGTTGGCGTCTCGATTAAAGGATTTGGGGGCTTTGGAAGCGAAGGAGTTGGGGGCAAAGCGGATCATGACGCACAATGATTCGAGCAATTTGTGGATGCTGGCGATCAATCGAAAACAAGGTTTTGTGGAAGAACCGGGCTGGTTGATGATGTTGAGGGAACTATGAAAAACGTTGAGATTTTTTATAAGCCGGAAGGTCGGCTTCGATTGACGATGGAAGATCGAAGCTATACGGAAGTGAAGCTGGCTTGGGCTTCGCCGCTCAGCTACCCGGAAATGTATTTGGCGTTTTTGGATGGAAAAGGACGAGAAATTTTCATGGTGGCGAAGCCACAAGATGAGTTACCGAAAGATGTTTGGGAGATGGCGCAAATTGAGTTGCGGCGGCGGTATTTGAATGGCGTGATTCACAAAATTGTAACGCTGAAAACGGAGTTTGGGTCAACTTATTGGCGGGTGGTGACGGATCGAGGTGAGACTGACTTTCTGACGCAGAGTTTGCAAGAGAACGCTCAGTGGTTGACGCCGACTTATCTGATGCTTGTTGATGTGGACGGCAATCGATATGAGATTACGGACGTGAATGCGCTTGATGAGCGGAGTCGGGAATTGCTGGCAATAACGGTGTGATATGGCAGTTTTAACAGGGCTCGATGTCTGTATACGAGAAGAATTTTCTCGGTTTCGCGGAAAGTCAGTGGGAGTCGTTTGTCATCAGGCGAGTATTTCGGGGGAGTGTCGGCATATCTTGGATTATTTGTTGCCTCGGCATGAATCTGGTGAGTTAAAAGTCGTTGCAGCGTTTGGTCCGCAACATGGGATATGGGGGCATACGCAGGACAACATGATTGAATGGGAAGGTTATGTTGACCCGAGGACGGGGTTGCCTTTCTATTCGCTTTATGGTGAGAATCGTAAGCCGACGGCGGCGATGTTGGATGGGGTTGAGGAGCTTATTTTTGATGTGCAGGACGTGGGGGCGCGGTATTACACGTTTATTTGGACGCTCGCGCATTGCATGGAAGCGTGTGCGGAGTTGGGGATTCCCGTTACCATTTTGGATCGTCCGAACCCGATTGAAGGCACAACTGTTGAAGGGCCAGGGCATGACATGGCGTTTAAGAGCTTTGTTGGCTTGTATTCTTTGCCGGTTCGACACGGCATGACAGTAGGAGAAGTCGGGCTGTATTTACGTGATAACTGGATTCCCGGTTCTGAAGTAAACGTCGTTCAGATGGAGGGGTGGGAGCGCGGGATGATGTTTTCGGATACTGGTTTGCATTGGGGAATGCCGAGTCCGAATATGCCGTCAGAAGACACGGCATTGGTTTATCCGGGGATGTGTTTGGTTGAGGGGACGAAGCTGAGTGAAGGGCGGGGGACAACGAGGCCGTTCGAGTTTTTTGGGGCACCGTTCATTGATGCATGGGAGCTTTGTGATGCAGTGAATGCGCTTGGGTTGTCGGGGGTTTGGCTGCGGCCGGTGCATTTTGAGCCAACTTTTCAAAAACATAAGGGTGTGACTTGCGGAGGTGGGTTTATTCATGTTACCGACCGAAATGCATTTGAGTCGGTTTTGACGACGATGGCGATTTTGGGTCAGATTCGGCGACTTTATGGGGAGCAGTTTGAGTGGCTCTCGCCGCCATATGAATATGAGTATGACTTGATGCCGATTGACATTTTGGCGGGCGGATCGGGGGTGAAAGAGATGGTGGATCGGGTGGCTCCGGTCGGGGAAATGCGGGAGTGGTTGGGCGCGAGCTCGGCGGAATTGTGCGCTTTGACCCGCGAGAGTTACTTGTATCTTTAGGCCCAAGAAATTATATGGATTGCATTTGTGAGGGGGGAGTTAACAAATTGTTAATAAAATAAGGCCCAGGGTAGTTGAACATTTGACACAACTCAGACAGACTAATATGCAACGGCATTCATAGGAATGCAGGACTCATTTATCATGCGCAAAGCGTTCACCCTCATTGAACTCTTGGTTGTCATTGCAATTATCGCAATTTTGGCGGCCATCCTCTTCCCAGTTTTTGCCCAAGCGAAGGTCGCGGCGAAGAAAACAGTTGCGATCAGCAATCAGAAGCAAATCAGCACTTCGATGTTGCTTTACATTGGCGACTACGATGATCAGTACCCACGCCGCGCTGGTTGTGAAGCCGGCTCGTCACTTAACCCAGCTCTCAATGGACCCGGCGAAGTTCGATGTCCGGTATCACAGGGTGGAAATGCTCCAGGCTTTGCTCACAGTATGACTTGGCAAGCGTGGCAAAAGTATCCGATGCCGTACATGAAGAATGTCAATATTTTTGAGCATCCTCTTCGGATAAAGGATGCGACGGAGTGGGCTAACAACGGTCAAATATTGAACTCTTTTGCAATCAATTTGGCTTTAACAGGATTTTCAACTGCTGCTGCGACCTCAGTTCCTTGGACGGGTGGATCTCAGACCGGAATTCCGGATGTTGCATCTGCGTGGTTATTGGCCGAATTGCCACACAGCTATGGTGCTCCCGGTGCAGTTCAAAATGTTAGTCCGATTCCAAATCCGCAAACGGTTTATCCAATGGCAGTCCGAGAATATTGGCGCGCCATCTTCTTGAAGAATGCGGGTGGTTGTACGACTACAGAAGAAGTTGATCCGGTTGGTGCGCCTGCAGGTGGCGTCGTGCTAGGAATGGCAGATGGCTCGGCGAAGTTCTATCAGGTTAAGCGATTCTTGAGCATGACTCCCACCCTGGCTGAATATGTACCTGGCGCGGCACTTCCTGGGCCGATGGGTGCGAACTGTCGCGCGGTTCGAAGCGTATACAATTATTCTGGTGGACCCGCTACCCCGAATATCAATATTGCATACCCGCTTTGGGCGCTTGGACAATAAATGCAGAAGCTCGTTCTTTTCGTGATCGTTGGTGTTTCGATGCTCGCTTTTGCAGGTTGCAGTAGCGGTGAGGTAACAACTTCTGATGTCAATGAATGGAAGAATCAAGGTCTATCAAAAGAAGAGGCGGAAAAGATGCCTGATCCTAACGCGGATCGTTAGTAACACTCGTTAGAGGTGAAGTGGGCAGAAATTGAGATGATTTCTGCCCACTATCTTTTTGGAAGAGAGAGATTTTATTCAAATTATCAGAAAATGTGCCGTCTCTTAACATTCATATAAGATTCGGCAGATATTATTGAGATTCTAAGGTGGGTTATTGTGACTCGCCCATGGAACTGATTATGCGAAAAGCGTTTACCCTCATTGAACTCCTGGTTGTTATTGCAATTATTGCAATTTTGGCAGCCATCTTGTTCCCTGTATTTGCCCAGGCAAAGATGGCGGCCAAGAAAACTCAAGGTCTTGCCCAGTCAAAGCAAGTTGGAACTTCGGCCCAGATTTACATTGCTGACTACGACGATGTGTTCTTCCCTTACCGTCTGAATGGGCCGACGGGAACTGGTTGTTCAGGCGCGGCATGTATTAACCCCGACTATCAGAAAATGATTGCTTCGGAAGGCATTGCAGCAGCTGACGCAAAATTTGGTGCACGAGCACGCGACGTGATCTTTTTCAAGCAAATGCTGGATCCGTATGTGAAGAATGACCAAATTTGGCGAGCCCCGAACAATCCGACTTCATGGGTTGGCTCAGTTGGTGACGATACACAAACTGAAACTCCGTTCCGACGCTATGGCGGTCAGAACAGCTACGGCGTAAACAACTACGCCTTTACAGCTCCGGCTGGAGCTTCAAGCACTGGTGGTGGCGTAAGTGGTACGGCGATTGCTGAAGTTTCAAACACATTGTTCATGGTTGACTCTTCGTACTACAACGTACTTCCTCGCTATACAGCGCGTTTGGCAGGTGCAACCGGAACATTTGATCCTTGTTCGAGCACTTATCCTCGCTATTGGAAGAACCTCGGTAATAGCTATTTGTTCCGATTTGGTTCGGCGGCAAATGAGCCGAGTGATGCTGAAGCGTTGAAGCTGATTGATGCCCGATACAGTGGCGTATTGAACGTAATTCGATTTGATACGAGTGCTAAGTCGATGGCAACAAGCAAGGTTTTGAACGACCTTCGAGATAACCCGACCAATAGCATGTGGGATCCTTGGAAGCAAGGCATTACCACGGTCTGCCCGTAAGTTCGGCTTTACAGTCGAACTCTATCCCTCGGCAAATATGTCGAGGGATTTTTTATTGAGTTGGTGGGAAGGGAGGTTTTTGCTACAATAGGATTACGATGAAGCTGGTGGTTTGCGTGGTTCATAATCGTGATCGGAACAGGGTAACCGATGAATTGATTAAATTGGGGTTCAAATTTACGGTTATTGGTTCGAGCGGGGGGTTTTTGCGCGAAGGGAATACGACGATGTTGATTGGGGTTGAGGAAGAGCGGTTAGGGGAGTTGAAAGATGTGGTGCATCAGAACTGTGAGCAACGGGAGCAGATGGTGAATGTGGCACCGTTTGATTCGGGTGCGCCGGGGGGATTTTTGCCAACACCGGTGAAGGTTCCGGTTGGTGGTGCAGTGATGTTTGTGATGAATGTGGATGAGTTCCACCGGTTCTGAGGCATGAGTCAGCGGGATTTGTTGGGCAAGATTTTGAATGGATCGGCGGATCCGCGGGCGGTGCTTTTTTATGGGGCGGATCAATCGCAGATGGACGAACTTGCAACGGAGATTGTGAGTTTTTGGGTTGGAGTTGAGGCGGAAGCATTGGGTCGGCACGTTGATTTTCAGAAAATCGAACCGTTTGGAGCGGGAAAGATTATTAGGAAAGATACGATCATGCCGATCAAAACAGGGGATGAGGAGGGGAGTTTTAAGGGAATTCCTGCTGTAGAGTTTTTTAGAACCCGGCCATTGATGGGGAAGCATAAAGCGATGTGGTTTTTGGGGGCGGATCGGTTTGGTCCAGATGCGGCGAATTCGTTTTTGAAGACGTTGGAAGAGTTGCCACCGCATGCGCGAGTTGTACTTACGACGACACAATTTTCGAGAGTTTTGCCAACGATTCGGTCTCGTTGTCTTTGTGTGGCTTGCGGGCGTGATGAATGGCGTGGAGGTGCCCCGGCGAACGAAATGGAGGTTGTTTGGGGGCAGAATTCGGGAGATTTGGGGAGGATTCGGGAGTTTTCGGGAGTTTTCGGGGAGCTTTGGGAGCTGTTGGAGCTTGTGCCGACGGCGCCGATGGTTGCGGCGGTTATGTTTTCGGAACGGGCAACGGGATTGGCGGCAGATTATGCGAAGCTCGTCGGAATTGGTACGCGAGATGCTCAGGTGATTTTGCTGGAGTTGATTGGTCGTTGGTGGCTCGTCCGGTATCCTGAGCGACCGGAAGTTGGGACTTTGTGTAGTTCAATTGCTCGGGAAATCTTGGGGTACGCCAACGGACAGCTTGGGTATGACGTACTTTTTGGCACGATGTTGGAACAGATCAGGGAACCAATGGAAATGGGAGGTAGGTAAACGATGGCAGAAGGTGTTGTTGGAGTGATCGTGTCCTTTGTAAAATCCTCAGCGAAATCGGCGGATGACCGCAGGCCGCTTTTTGAGAAGTTGATGACGAATAGTTATCAGCAGGCGTTTCAAATGGCGTATCGCTTTACATCAAATCGGGCTGAAGCAGAGGATTTGTTACAAGAGACATACATACGCGCTTTTCGGTATTTCCATCGTTTTGATGAGTCAATGCCGTTTACAGCTTGGCTCTATCGCATCATGACCAACCTTCATATTGACAATGTCCGCAAAGTATCACGGTTGAAAACCGTGAGTATTGATCAACCGGTGGGTGAATCGGCGAGTGGTTGGGATTTGGCGGATACATCTGCTGAAAGTGGGGATTCTCATGTTGATGACATTTTGAATGAGCCGCTTCAGCGTGCTTTGCAGGCGATGACGGGTGAATTCCGAACTGCGGTGGTTCTTGCCGATATTGAAGGTATGAGCTATGAAGAGATTGCGGTTGTGATGAATACATCAGTTGGGACCGTGCGATCTCGTATCCATCGAGGGCGTAAGCAAATTCGTGAGCATCTTGAACATATGAGTTCAATGAACAGTCAAGAGGTGGCAGGATGAATAATTGCTTTCGAGTGAAAGGATTGCTTTCGGCGTATTTGGATCGAGAGCTTTCGGGCGAAGAGATGTTATTGCTTCGCGACCATCTTTCGACATGCTCGGAGTGTTCGCTCGAGTTTGATGAGTTGCGCCGAGTGAAAAGCGCATTGATTCAAATGCCGGAGATTGAAGTGAGTCCAGAATTGCTTTCGCGGATGAAAGTTCAAGTTTTTGCTTCGGCAGCACCGGTCCCGGTTTCGAAAAGTCGGGTTGCGGCTTCGGTTGGGATGGCGGCGGCGGTTTTGTTTTTGGTCTTTGCGGTTATGCGCTGGGTAGAAGTTCAGCGTCAGACCGATTCGGTTGAATATGGAACGAGTTATGGCACCCAAGGAACGATGGCGGGTGGAGTTGACCAGGGCCAGACTTTTGTTCCGGTGACGTTGGCGAGTTCTCCAGAGTAGTTACTTAAAGTGACACATCTTTCGATCATTCATAACATTTGCTTATCTGTTGCGCTTACGACAAATTGGATTCCAACTTCGGAAGACCCTTATACTTTGTTACGACCAGCGATTGATGAGCGGTTTGATTTTACGGGGTCGATGGTTGTGCAGATGGAAGGCTGGGTGGAAGAGCCCGTTATGCTGCAGATGCAGGTTTTGAAGAACAAAGGGGCAAAGGTGGTTTGGATTCACCCTAGTACGGTTCAGGGGCAGACTTATGTTGATGATGGGAAGACGGTTCGGCAATATATGCCAGACCAGAAATATGTGAGAGTTCGACCTTCGTTTCATACTTTTTGGCCATCGCATGCCACTCAGCTTGCGTTGGTGAAGAAAAACTATGAGGTTAAGCTGGTCGGCAAAAGCGTGCGATTAGGTCGAGGTGTGACGGTTTTATCAGCAACGGCGAAGAGTGCGGAGTTAGGCGTGAGGAAGCTCACGATTGATCGAAAGTTGCCACTCGTGGTTGAAGATGTTCATTCGGTGGGTTCGAAGTCGATTTATCGTTTGCGGACTTATGATGTTCAGGAACTCAAGGATTCTCAGGTTTCGTTGAGGCTTGATTTGCCGAGCGATGTGAAGACGGTTAATGCTTGGGGCCCGGAGAAGATTTCGGATATCAAGTATGCGGCGGGAGCGTGCGGGTTTACGCCGCAGATTCCGTCGAAATTGCCCTTTGGGTTTGAGATATTTGCGAAGCAGCTTGTGGGAATGGAAAATGATCCATTTTTTGTGGCGCGGGTATCAGATGGACTGCTTGTTGCCCATATCTATGAGTGGAAGTATCGCGCGGGGGCGGCGCAGACCAAAATGGATATTCCGGCGATGCTGGTGGATAAGAAGAAAGATATTGCTTATTCAATTTTGGGTGATTTGCCACCGGATGCTTCGATGAGGCTTTTGAAAGCGTTTACCGCGAGTCAGGAGTAGGACTACGGAACGGGAGTGCCAGAGCTGGGGTTAGTAATGGTACGAAGTTAGGAACGAAGGAAAAAATAATGAACATGACAAAACAACCTTTTCTGATGATCGCCTTGGCTGCCGTCGTTGGCGTCGGCGGGCTGGCTTTTGGTTTATCCCAATCCCCAGCGGGTTCGGGTAAGTCGTTGTTTAGCATGCCGGCTTTTAATCAGCCTGCACGCGTTGTTCGGAATGATGCAGGAGTTGCAGGGCCGCCGGCGAGTGGTTTGGCCGCGCTGGAGCAGCTTGACGAAACCTTTGCAGGGATTTCTGAAGAAGCAGCGGCTTCGGTGGTGAGTGTTTCAAACGGTACGGGCGGCAGCGGATCGGGCTTTGTTTATCGATCGGACGGATGGATTGTTACGAACGATCACGTGGTCGGTAATACAGACACGGTGATGGTCGCGCTTCCGGATGGTCGGACGCTGAAAGGGAAAGTGATTAAGAGTCAGGATCCTCAACTTGACCTTTCGGTGATTAAAGTTGATGCGAAAGATTTGGTGGCATTGCCGCTTGCAAATAGTGATCAAGTTCGTGTTGGGCAGTTTGCGATTGCGGTGGGCTCACCGTTTGGGCTTGACGATACGGTTACGATTGGTCACGTGAGTGCGCTGGGTCGGGGAAGTACGGTTCAGGATCAAGCCTCTCAGGTAAGCCGAGGCTATGCAGGTTTGATTCAGACAGATGCTTCGATCAATCCGGGGAACAGCGGTGGACCGCTGGTGAACATTCATGGCGAAGTGATCGGTGTGAATAGCACGATTGTTTCGACTACTCAAGCGAGTGCAGGAATTGGATTTGCGATTCCGAGCAACGTGGTTCGAGCGGTAGCGGACGAGCTGATTAAGGAAGGCAAATTTGATCGTGGTGTTCTCGGGGCATTTATTCGAGAATTGAAGCCTATTGAGAAGAAGGAGTACAACACTTCGGGCGGTGCCATGATCGATGATGTCGTTGAAGGGACTCCCGCCGGCGAGGCAGGACTGAAAGCGAAGGACATTATCACTTCGTTTAACGGTGAAAATGTGAAGTCTGAGCTAGCTTTGCGGATTATGCTTTATCAGGCATCACCCGGCAATGAAGTTTCGGTCTCGTTTTTGCGAGATGGTTCGACCAAGACGGCGAAACTGAAATTAGATGCACCTGAACCGCAACAATTGGCGCAGAACTTTATGCCGCAAGGGATGACTCCTCAATTTCCTTTTGGAAACATGGAACAGCCGGAATCGCCGATGATGCCGCAGGGCCCGGTTCAACTGGGCGTTGGTGTGCGCGAGTTGGATGAAACGAGCCGGAGCCAGTTTAAGTTGCCGGCAGATGCGGAAGGCTTGGTCATTACCACGGTTACCTCGGGTAGCTTTGCGGATCGGATGGGAGCGAAGCCGGGCGATATCTTGGCAGAGCTCAATGGTGAGACAGTTTCGAGCCGGGCAGACATTCAAGAAGTGTTGCAGTCGGTGAGCTGGGGCGACCAAGTGACGATCGTTTTGAATCGGTATGAGAATGGGAAGTTTTCACGAATTGCTCAGACTCGACGAATTCGATAAAAGACACTTTTAAACACTTGCGGTCAGAGCTGGGTGCTTCGGTGCTCAGCTCTTTTGACATTCGAGGCAGATGCCTGAGACTTCGACGCGGATTTTGGTTGTACGGAACCCTCTCGCATCGGCTTGTTCTTTGAGATCGTTAGTGGCACAGAGAGGAATGGGGAGCTCATTGACGTTTCCGCATTGATCGCAGACGAGGTGTTCGGTTTGTTGGTCGTTGCGGCACTCTGCCTCGCAGAGAAGATAGCCTTGCTGGCTGGGGATGTAGTGAACAATTCCGAGTTCTTGGAATGCGGCAAGGGTGCGATAGATGCTGACGATGTTGACGTCAACTTTTGCTTCGGTCATTTTGTCGTGAAGTTGATAAACACCTATTGGTCGACCAACGACTTTGAGAGCCTCAAGAATCTTGATTCTAGGCTGGGTGAGGCGTAGGCCAGATTCCTTGATTCGTTCAATAAAGTCGGTGTCCATAAGGTGAAAAACGCTTGTTCCGACCCTATTTTGACAGTTTTTCCCAAAATAGTACGAATTGGAGGCTAATTTTACGTTTGGGGCTTGCAGAGTAGGTTCAACCTAGTTCACACTAAGTTCACTTCAGCTTGAAGTTGGCGAATCAAATTCCGAATTGGTTCCGTCCTGAGGGAGACAAGCCACCTTTAATCTGGTTTGGAAGGCAGACATGCAATTCTACGATCTGAAAACTCGATCTCACGTCGACGTCCCGGAAGCAGACATCCGCAAGACCAAAATGACTCGCAAAACGAAAAATGGCGAGCAAGTTCGCTATGCGCTCAAAGCGACTTATAACGGGAATACCCTGTTTAAGTTTGTAAACGAAGCAACGTTTCAATCAATGAACGTTCCTGAAGTTTAAGAACAACTTTAACGCAACAACTGGGAAAGCTGGCTGTTCCAAGCGGAATAGCCAGTTTTGTTTTTAACAAATGAACAAACTATCTCTTTTTTACGTTTCGGCCTTCCATGGCAATCACGGGAGATCAGGCACGGACAGCGCACTTGTTGCGACGCTTTGGATTGGGGGCAAGCGAAGCGGAGGTCGACTTTTATTCGGCCGGTGGTTGGGAAAAAGCTGTTGATCGATTGCTGAAATATGAATCGGTGCCAGAACCGGTTGTTTATGATGATGAATTTTTGATGGATCCAGATGGTCGCATGATTCCGAATCCGAGATTGGCTCAGGTTGCTTGTTATTCTTGGCTGTTAACGACGACGCGACCTTTGCAGGCGCAGATGACTCTGTTTTGGCATGATCATTTTGCGACGAGTACGGAGAAGGTGAGCAATGGTCCGGCGATGTATCGGTATTGGCAAGTATTGCAAAACAATGCGACGGGTCGATTTTCGGATTTGCTTCTTGCGGTCAGTAAGAATCCGGCGATGCTTTATTGGCTTGATAACATTGAGAATTTGAAAGGGAGACCCAACGAGAATTTTGCCCGAGAAGTGATGGAACTCTTTACTTTGGGTGAGGGGAATTACTCCGAGAAGGACGTTTTGGAGGTGGCACGCGCGTTTACGGGTTGGAGTTATGCGGTGAGCATTAATGGTCGGACTCGACCGAATCGAGGGGAGATTCCCGTTCAGCGGCACGAATACTACTTTGATACCTTTAATCACGATTCGGGGCCGAAGTCGGTGATTGGTCAATCAGGGCCCTGGAATGGTGATGACGTGATCAAGATTCTATGTGAGTTGCCACGCACGGCTTATTATTTGACCGAAAAGGTCTGGAATTGGTTTGTTTACCCGGAGCCGAGCAAGGCGGTGATTGAGAAGCATGCCCGCGTCTTTGCGACAAGTGGGTTGGAGATCAAAGCTTTGTTGCGGTCGATTATGTTGGATGAAGAGATATTTAGTGATCGGGCGGAACGGAAAGCGATCAAGAATCCCGTTGCTTTTTGCGTACCGACCATGCGGCAGTTGGGCTTTGGCGCGGTGATGGTGACGGCGCTGGAAGGGTTTACTCATACAGATGCGGGTCGTGGTCGGGCGGCGATGCAGCTTGGTCGGATGGCGCAGATTTCAACGTCGGCAATGGGGATGGAGATTCTTACTCCGCCGGATGTGAGCGGTTGGCCGAGTATGACGCAGTGGATTACGACGAGTACGATGGTCGAGCGTATGAAATGGAGTGATTCGCTGTTTAGTGGTCAACGGGGGGCGAGTCAGCTATCGGTCGGGACGGTTGCTCCGGTTGGAGCGACGGCGACGAAGGTGGTTGAGAATTTGCTGAGTGTTTTGGATGCGACTTTGCCGGACACAAAGAAAGCGAATTTGGTGGCAGCAGCAACTGAGGAACTTGGGGGCAGACCGGTGAATCGAACGAATGGGACGGCGGTTGTCTCTAAGGTTGCGAGACTGCTTTTTAGCACGCCTGAGTTTCAATTCATGTAAACGAAATGAAGTGGATTGCGTCTCAATAGTTAGGACTTGGTGGGTTGGAGATTGGTGGACATGATGCAAGTTTTGAGAGAAGAGGAGAAGGTTCGGCATTTGTTGCGTCGCTTTGGATTGGGGGCGAGCGAAGCGGAGATGGACTTTTATGGGCGAGGGGGATATGCGAAGGCGGTTGACCGATTGCTGGCTTCGGACGAGAATGTGGAACCGTTTGAGCTGACGGAAGATTATTTAAAGAATAACGACGGGCAGGTTGTGGCTAATCCGAGGTTTGCGCAGAGTGTTTGGTATGCGGAGCAGCTTGTGACGAATCGGCCGCTGAGCTACAAAATGGCGATGTTTTGGCATGATCACTTTGCGACCAGTGCTCAAAAAGTGAGCAATGGGCCGACGATGTTGCGGCATATGCGTTTGTTGCGAGATGGGGGCTTGGGATATTTTCGAGATTTGCTTTTGGAGGTGAGTCGTGACCCGGCGATGCTTTATTGGCTTGATAACGAGAACAATGTGAAGGGGAAACCGAACGAGAATTTTGCTCGGGAGGTGATGGAGCTCTTTACTTTGGGTGAGGGGCATTATTCGGAGAAGGATATTCAGGAAGCGGCGCGGTGCTTCACGGGGTGGACTTATGGGATTCGGCGGGGGAATCGCCTGAATGTGGCTCGGAATCAGGTGCCGAACGTGAATAGCGAGTTTGTTTTTGATACCAAGAATCATGATGAGGGGTCGAAATCGATATTTGGGAATTCGGGTGAATGGATGGGTGAGGATATTGTGGGGATCTTGGTTGGTCAGCCGAGGACGGCATTTTATATCACCGAGAAGATTTGGAAATGGTTTGTGGAACCGAATCCGACGAAGGCGACAGTTGAGAAATTTGCCGAGGTTTTTAGGAAGAGTAACTTGAACATTCGCGAGCTTTTGCGGGCGATTATGCTTTCGGCGGAGTTTCAGTCGGACTCGGTGAGGCGGGTGGTGATCAAGAA
>Ga0209066_10001965_pt1 | contig 26049 bp, 27 predicted proteins | sample All_14_2_FD_187198 | JGI IMG/M metagenome (GOLD analysis project Ga0209066, IMG submission 187198) | Freshwater microbial communities in response to fracking from Pennsylvania, USA - Allegheny Zone_MetaG_DW_15 (SPAdes) (version 2) ...
GCAACGCCTGTGTCGAGATTTGCTCGGCGCTGGCCATCAGCAGCGACGTGAAGCGCAACCAGATCGCCGTCAACCCCAACCTGTGCGTGGGCTGCGGCGCCTGCACCACCGTGTGCCCCACTGGCGCGCTCAGCTACGCCTACCCCCGCGCCAGCGAACAGGGCGTGAAACTGCGCACCCTGCTCGCCACCTACGCCAAAGCCGGCGGCCACAACGCCGCGTTGCTGCTGCACAGCCAGGAAGCCGGCGCCGCCCTCATCAGCGACCTGGGCCGCGCCGCCGCGCTGGACAAAACCGTGCGCGGCGTTCCCGCCCGCGTCATCCCGCTGCCGCTGTGGCACACCGCCTCGGTCGGGCTCGATGTGTGGCTCACCGCCTTCGCCTACGGCGCCTCGCAAGTGTGGGTGCTCATGACCGGTGAAGAAGCCCCGCAATACCGCGACGCCGTGGTTGAGCACATGGCGGTGGCCCAAGCCATCGTCAGCGGCCTGGGCTACAGCGGCCAGCACTTCCAGCTCATCGAAGCCCGCGACGCCCGCGACCTCATGGCGCTCGACGCTGCCCTGGGCCAAGCCCCGGCACAAGGCGTGAAACGCCGTGCCAGCTTTGCCGTGCAAGCCGAAAAACGCGCCACCGTCGAGCTGGCCATCGACCACCTGCTGCAAGACAGCGCCGCCCACCCGCAGCGCGCCCAGGCCGGCGAAGCGCTGGCCCTGCCCGCCGCCTCGCTCTTGGGCACCATCGCTGTCAACCCAGACACCTGCACGCTCTGCCTGAGCTGCGTCAGCGCCTGCCCGGCCAGCGCCCTGCAAGACAACACCGAACGCCCCCAGCTGCGCTTCATTGAGAAAAACTGCGTGCAGTGCGGCCTGTGCGCCAGCACCTGCCCCGAAAACGCCATCACGCTCACGCCGCGCCTGCTGCTGAGCGAGCAGCGCAAACAACTGCGCGTGCTCAACGAAGCCCAGCCCTACCAGTGCATCCGCTGCAGCAAACCCTTTGGCACGCTCAAAGGCATTGAAGTGATGCTGGGCAAGCTCGCCGGCCACGCCATGTTCAAAGGCGAAGCGCTGGAGCGCCTGAAAATGTGCGGCGACTGCCGCGTGGTGGACATCTATTCCAATCCGGGCGAAACCCGCATCAGCGATCTGTGACCATGAACGACTCCATCCCCGTCTCTTCCGCCCTCGACGAAGAAACCGCCCGCGCCGAGGTCTACGGCCTGCTGGCCGCGCTGTATTACGCGCCACCCACGTCCGAACTCATGGCGCAGCTGCGCGTAGCCGTCACCGAAGCGCCTACCGCCGGCGGCTTTCTGGAAGAACCCTGGCGCGAGGTGGTGGCCGCCGCCCGCGCGGTGGACAACGCTGCCGTGGCCGTGGAATTCGACGCCCTGTTTGGTGGCGTCGGCAAGCCCGAGATTTACCTGTTCGGCTCGCACTACCTCAGCGGCTTCCTGAACGAAAAACCCCTGGCCGCCCTGCGCACCGACCTGGCCGCCCTTGGCCTGGGCCGCGACGACACCATGTCAGAAACCGAAGACCATTTCGCCTACCTGTGCGAAGTCATGCGCTACCTCATCGCAGGCGAAGACGTCGAAGTGGCCAACCTCACCCAGCAACAAAAATTCTTTACCGTGCACATGCAACCCTGGGTCAGCGCCATGTGCGACACCGTGGCCGCTCATCCCAAAGCCAGGTTTTACGCCGCACTCGCAGGGTTCACGCGGGCGTTTCTGGCGGTGGAAACGCAGGGGTTTGATATGTTGGGGTGAGGGGGAGGGTGCGCTCAGGTCGGCACAATCCGGCCTGAACGCCGTGTCTTTTTGTGTGCCCAAAAGGGCGTCGGGTGCTCTGCTATCGTCAAGCGTCAGCAAAATTTTGCCCAACACGCCTGCGCTACCGAGCTTTTCCAATGGCCATCAAAAAGTCAGATCTTTATTCCTCCCTGTGGGCCAGCTGCGACGAACTGCGCGGCGGCATGGATGCCAGCCAGTACAAGGACTACGTCCTGTTCATGCTGTTCATCAAATACATCAGCGACAAATACGCCAACTCCGACGACTTCGCGCCGCCGGTCATCATCCCCAAGGGCGCCAGCTTCCAGGACATGGTGACCCTCAAAGGCAAGGGCGACATCGGCGACAAGATCAACACCCAGATCATCCAGCCGCTGATCGACGCCAACGCCCGACTGGCGCGCAGCGATTTCCCCGATTTCAACGACCCCAACAAGCTCGGCCAGGGCAAGGAGATGGTGGACCGGCTCACCAATCTGGTGGCCATCTTCCAGAAACCCGAGCTGGACTTTTCAGACAACCGCGCTGAGCACGACGACATCTTGGGCGATGCGTATGAGTACCTCATGCGCCACTTCGCCACCGAAAGCGGCAAGAGCAAGGGACAGTTCTACACACCCAGCGAAGTCAGCCGCGTGATCGCCAAGGTGATCGGCATTGGCCCCCGCAACACCAAGGCCAGCACCACCGCCTACGACCCCACCTGCGGCTCGGGCTCGCTGCTGCTCAAAGTGGCCGCCGAGGCCGGCAACAAGATCACGCTGGAAGGGCAGGAAAAGGACGTGACCACCGCCGGCCTCGCGCGGATGAACATGATCCTGCACGACTTCCCCACCGCCAACATCCTCAGCGGCAACACGCTGAGCAACCCGAAGTTTCTGGACGGCCAACACCTGCGTGCCTACGACTACGTGGTGGCCAACCCCCCGTTTTCCGACAAAGCCTGGAGCACCGGCCTCACCCCCGCCGCTGACCCGTTTCAGCGCTTCACCTGGGGCGAGCCGCCCGCCAAACAGGGCGACTATGCCTACCTGCTGCACATCGTGCGCAGCATGAAAGCCAATGGCAAAGCCGCCTGCATCCTGCCGCACGGCGTGCTGTTTCGCGGCAATGCCGAGGCCGTCATCCGCAGGCAGCTGGTGAGCAGCGGCATCTTGAAAGGCATCATCGGCCTGCCCGCCAACCTGTTCTATGGCACCGGCATTCCCGCCTGTATCCTGGTGCTGGACAAAGACAACGCCGCCGCCCGCAAGGGCGTGATGATGATCGACGCCAGCAAAGGCTTCATCAAAGACGGCAACAAAAACCGCCTGCGCGAGCAAGACATCCACCGCATGGTGGACGCGTTCCGCAAAGGCGAAGACGTGCCCGGCTATGCCCGCCTCGTGCCGCTGGACGAGATGGCCAGCGACAAAAACGACTTCAACCTCAACCTGCCGCGCTACATCGACAGCAGCGAGCCCGAAGACATTCAAGACCTGACGGCCCACCTGCAAGGCGGCATCCCCACCCGCGACCTGGACGCGCTGGCCGCCTACTGGCAGGTGATGCCCAGCGTGCGCGCCACGCTCTTCAAACCCCTGCGCCCCGGCTACAGCCAACTGCAGCAACCCATAACCGAGGTGAAGGCAGCCATCCTGGGCCATGCCGAATTCACCGCCTTCCACGCCCAAGCCACCAGCCTGTTTGACGACTGGCGCACCCGCCACACCCCGCGCCTCATGGCCTTCAAAAAGGGCGACCACCCCAAAGCCTTGGTGGAAGCCCTGGCCGAAGACCTGCTGGCCAGCTTCAAGGCCGCGCCGCTGGTGGACGAATACGCCGTGTACCAGCAGCTCATGGACTACTGGGCCGAGGCCATGCAGGACGACGCCTACCTGATCGCCCTGGACGGCTGGGTGGCCAAACCCCAGCGCGTGGTGGAAACCGACAAGAAAGGCAAACAGAAAGATAAGGGCTGGGCCTGCGACCTGCTGCCCAAGCCCTACGTGGTGGCGCGCTACTTTGCCGCCGAGCAGGCCGCACTGGAAGCCCAACAGGCCGCGCTGGACGCGGTGAGCAGCCAACTGGCCGAGCTGGAAGAAGAGCACACCGGCGACGAAGGCGCATTCGCCAGCCTGGACAAAGTGAACGCCGCCAGCGTGAAAGAGCGCATCAAAGAAGTTGCCGCCGACCCGGAAGCCGCCGACGAGCTGAAGGTGTTGAAGCAATGGCTCAAGCTCAGCGCCGATGAAGCCGCCCTGAAGAAAGCCGTGAAAGAACTCGATGCACAGCTGGACCGCCAAGCCTTTGAGCAGTACGCCCGCCTCTGCCTGGTGGAAATCCAAGTCTTGACGATCCACGACAAATGGCTGGCCCGGCTGGGGCAAGATTTGCAAGCCGAGCTGGACCGCGTGAGCCAGACGCTGACGCGGCGGATTCGGGAGCTGGCTGAGCGGTATGCCGCGCCGCTGCCGCAACTGGCCAGCGAGGTGGAAGCCCTGTCGGCCCGGGTGGAAGAACACCTCAAGCGCATGGGGGTGGTATGGCACTGAACACCAGCAGCAACAGCAGGGCTGGCCTACCCTTGTTGCCGCACGCCTTGGGCGATGTGGAAACCCGCGCCGTTTTGAAGCTCTTACCCAAAGCGCATGCCGCTTTGGCCGAACTCAAAGGTGTTGCTGCTTCCATGCCCAATCAAGGCATTTTGGTGGGTACGCTGTCATTGCAAGAGGCCAAAGACAGCTCCGAAATTGAAAACATCGTCACCACCCACGACGAGCTGTACCGCAGCGACTTTGCCAAACAGCAATTTGCCACCTACGCCGCCAAAGAAGTGCACAACTATGCCGCCGCATTGCGTGACGGGTTTGAGCAAGTCAAACGCACCGGCTTGCTCACCCTCAACGATGTGCTCAACATCCAGGCAGGCATCGAGCACAACCGCGCTGGCCTGCGCAAATTGCCGGGCACTGCGCTCAAAAATGACCACACCGGCGAAACCATTTACACCCCACCGCAACACCCCGAAGACATTGCCGCGCTGATGGGCAATTTGGAAGTTTTCATCAACCAGCCCGAGCAGTGCGACTGGGACCCATTGGTCAAAATGGCCGTCATTCATCACCAGTTTGAAAGCATCCATCCGTTTTATGACGGCAACGGACGCACAGGCCGCATCATCAACATCTTGTATTTGGTGCAACAAGGCCTGCAAGACACGCCCGTGCTCTACCTGTCGCGCTACATCAACCGCCACAAAGCCGACTATTACCGGCTGCTGCAAAGCGTACGCGAAACCGGTGATTGGGAGCCTTGGTTGTTGTGGATGCTCGAAGGCGTCGTCCAAACCTCCCAACAAACCACCCTGTTGATCACACAAATCAAAGCCCAGATGCAAAGCACCAAACTGCGCATCCGCAGTGAACTGCCCAAAATCTACAGCCAAGACTTGGTCAACAACCTGTTCAAGCACCCCTACACCAAGATTGAGTTTGTCGAACAAGACCTTTTGGTGCATCGCAGCACCGCCATACGCTATCTAGAGGCCTTGGTGGGAATCGGTCTGCTCAGCAAGCACAAGCTGGGCAAAGACAACTATTACTTCAACGTGCAGTTGTACGAACTGCTCGACGGTGCAGGCGAGCGCTTGATGCGAGGTGAAGTGCCATGAACACACACCAAAAACAAGGTTTTTTGATGTGCGTTGCGGTGACGTGCATCAAAAATGGTGGTTTTCTCAACATGTTGGGCCGGTACGCGGCACCCCTGCGCCACGTCGGAGCATCACACAGCGCAGACCCTCGCATGGGGGCGCGCAAGCTGGTGCCTCAGCCAGCGGCAATTTGTGCGAAGGCTTCGCACAAATTTAAATCGTGCAAAGCTGCGTTGCACTTTTGGCTGCATGCCCTGAACGCCAGCCTGCAAGCCGATCTGGACCGCGTGAGCCAGACCCTGACGCGGCGGATTCGGGAGCTGGCTGAGCGCTACGTCGCGCCGCTGCCGCAACTGGCAGACGAGGTGGAGGCCCTGTCGGGCCGGGTGGAAGAACACCTCAAGCGCATGGGGGTGGTATGGAACTGAAGGCCAACGACGGCTACCGCCAGCTGCTGGCAACGATCTCTGACACCTACACACAAGGGCAGACGCGCGCAGCGCAAGCCGTCAATGCCCAGCTGGTGGAAACCTATTGGCAGGTGGGCCGCCACATCGTGGACTTTGAACAAGCCGGGCAGGTGCGCGCCGAATACGGCAAGGCGCTGGTCGACACCCTGGCCGCCGACCTGAGCCTGCGCCACGGCAAAGGCTTCAGCCGCAGCAATCTCATTCGGTTTCGGCAGTTCTACCTGGCCTACTTAAAAGGTGCGACGCTGTCGCACCAATTGACTTGGTCGCACATCGTGGAGCTTCTGAAGTTGGACGACCCCTTGGAACGCGGCTTCTACGAGCAGCAAGCCCTTCGGGAGCGCTGGTCGGTGCGCGAACTGGTGCGCCAGAAAAACAGCCAGCTCTTCCTGCGCCTGGCCGCCAGCAAAGACAAAGCCGGCGTGCTGCAACTGGCCCAGCAAGGCCAGTTGGTCGCGCAACCCACCGACCTGCTGCGCGAACCCTATGTGTTCGAGTTCCTGAAGATTCCCGAGCCGCACCAGGTGTCGGAAACCCAGCTCGAAACCCTGCTGTGCGACCACCTACAGCCCTTCATGCTGGAGCTGGGCAAGGGCTTCACCTTTGTGGGGCGGCAGTACCGCATCAACGTGGGCGGCACGCACTACCGGGTGGACCTGGTCTTCTACCACCGCATCCTGCGCCGCTTTGTGCTCATCGACCTGAAGCTGGGCGAGGTGCAGCACCACGACATTGGCCAGATGAACCTGTACCTGGGCTACTTTGCGGCGGAAGAAAACACCGAAGGCGACCAGCCGCCGGTGGGCATCATCCTCAGCCGCCAGAAAGACGAGCTGCTGGTGGAATATGCCACCTACGGCATGAACAGCCAGCTGTTTGTGCAGCAGTACCAGTTGTATTTGCCCGACCGCGAGGCGCTGCGCGCCGAGCTGGAGCGGGTGATGTGGGAGGCGGGGCAATGAGCGATCAAGCGGAGTTGGGCGCAGACGCCGAAATAGTGGAGCGCGGCGCTGCAGAAGTGCGTGAGCCTTCGGCGAAGTATTTGGTGAAGTTTGGCTACAAGCAGACCGAAGTTGGCTTCATACCTGATAGTTGGGACGTAAAACCATTGAGGGACATATCAGCCATTAGCTCTGGAGGAACGCCAAGCCGCGTTCGCGCCGACTACTGGACTGGTGATGTCCCATGGATAACCACGTCTCAAATCGACTTCTCGAGTATCAAAGACGCTGAACAGTTCATTTCAAAAAAAGGTCTTCAGAACTCAGCAGCCAAACTCTTGCCGCCAGGCACCTTACTGCTTGCGCTCTATGGACAGGGTAAGACTCGGGGGAAAGTTGGAGTCCTTGGAATTGAGGCAGCGACGAATCAAGCCTGTGCTGCCATCGAAATCACGCGTGATGTGTCGTCAAACTTCCTTCTGCACTACTTGGCAAGTCAGTACGAGGCCATCCGGGGGATGAGCAATGGGGGGAGTCAGGACAACCTCAACAGCGGCATTGTTAAGAGCATTCTTGTGCCGGTTCCCCCTGCGAAAGAACAAGACGCCATCGCCACCGCCCTCTCCGACGTCGATGCCCTGATCGCTGGGCTGGAACGGCTGATTGCCAAGAAGCGCGACATCAAACAGGCCGCGATGCAGCAACTCCTCACCGGCCAAACCCGTCTGCCGGGGTTCAGTGGGGAGTGGGTTACCAAACTCTTGCCAGAGTTGGCTGACATTCGAAGCGGTGGAACTCCAAGCACCGCTGACTCGGCAGCTTGGGATGGCGATATTGCATGGTGCACACCTACCGACATCACCGCTTTAGCGGGCAGAAAATACTTGACTCAAACGGAACGCCGTATCACGGAGCAGGGACTCAAGCAGAGTTCTGCTGAAGTGATCCCGGCGGGTTCCATCGTCATGACGTCGCGGGCCACCATTGGTGAATGCGCGATCAACGCAGTTTCAATGACGACCAATCAAGGTTTTAAAAACTTTGTGCCCTTTGAGTCTGTTGACGCAGAGTTTCTTTACTACCTGCTCACCACGCAGAAGGCTGGTTTCATCAGCCTATGTGGCGGTAGCACGTTCTTGGAAATTGGCAAAACACAGTTGCGCGGATATGCCATTTCTTTGCCTGCTGACAAGGCAGAACAAACCGCCATCGCCACCCTCCTCTCCGATATGGACACCGAACTCTCAGCCCTCGAAGCCCGCCTGGCCAAAACCCGGGCCATCAAGCAGGGCATGATGCAAGAACTGCTGACCGGACGAACACGTTTGCTGGAGCCGACCAAAGCTCAACGATGACATGCTGAACACCTTCGCAAAGTTCCTTCTGGTCTCGACCTCCTTGTCACCCCTACTGGGGGCTGTGGCCGTGAACCAGTTCGCTCGCGGAGAAGCGTTGGATCGATGGCTCCCCTGGTTGGTCGTCGCGGTGCTCTTGGTGTTTTTGTGTTGGGCGCTGCTCGCCTACGCAGCCAAGAATGTCCAGACGCAGGTTTTCCACATACAGGAGTTCGAGCGGAACGACAAAGAAGTGCTGGCCTTTCTTGTGACCTATCTTTTGCCATTCCTTTCGGCCGAGAAGATGGGCTTCGGTGGTGAATGGCTGACCAGTGCCTACGTGTTGCTGATCATCTTTCTTGTCATTGCACACGCAGGCGCTTTCCACTTCAACCCAGTCATGGGTTTGCTGGGATATCACTTCTACGCTGTCAAGGACAAAGAGGGTCTCTCTCACTTGCTGATCAGCAAGACAGAGTTGCACCGTCCAAAGTTGGACGTGCAAACCGTCCGACTGGCCGCCAACATCTACTTGCACACAGGGAGTGATCATGCTTAAGAGTTTTCAGCTTGCTGCGATCGTCGGAAAGGGCGCATCGACCCAAGTACTGAGAGTTCCACTTCATCAAACACTGCAACACAAGCTGGCAACGGACTGGCAAGCCCAACTTGATCGCTTCCTGAGTGGTGCGCAAGAGATTGCGTTCAACGCCGGCTACACGCCGGAAGAGCATGAGTGCTTTTCTTTGGTTGATTTCGTACCGCCCCAGTGGCTGGCCGCCACCACGAACAGTAGCGTCGGGAACTTGGCTCCGATACATCAGAACGACGCGCTGATGTCATCCATCACGGGAATCATGGGCGTAGCACGCGATGGAAGCGGAGCAGATCTGATGCTGTTCCAGAACTTCAGCCGCTCCCATGTCATTCAACCCGGACAGTTTCTCTTTCTCCAAAACGGCACCTACGAGACCACTCAGAAACCCGGTCTTTCTCTCGGCAGTAAGTTGAGCGCGGTGTACCTCCCCGGCAACAAGAAGCTGTTGTTCCGGAACTTCCGAACGGTCAATACGTTTCTGCCTCTTTCTGACTACTACGAAGAAGCAACGGAGCAGCAAGTTAGAGAAATACTGGCTCACCAGAAACTGGCTGCCGAGAACGTCGATGTATTGGCCACCGACACCAATCAGTGGTTTCGCAAGCGCTTTGCCTTGCTGAGCGATTCAGGCGTACTCGATAAGTTTTCCGCAAAGCAGATACAGACTCGGTCCAAAGGTTACGGGTTGGAAATTCATATCGTGAAGGGACAGATCGTTTTCCCTCAGGCCAAGCCCGCAGCCAAGAAGCTTTTGCAGTTCTTGAACGAAGAGCTGTTTCGCGGGCCCATCACTGACACGCTGTTTGAAGCGAACTCCAAACGAGAAGCGGACTGAGCCGCGCGACATCACCGTCCGGACAGTCGCACAGAACCTGGTCATGACCGAAACCGAACTCCTTCAATTGCTGGCCTGCGGCGAAGACAGCCGCCACCCGTTCAAGCGCGACGCGACCAACGCCGACAGCCTGGCCGCCGAGTTGGCGGCGCTGGCCAACAGCGGGGGCGGCCAGTTGCTGCTGGGCGTGGCGGACGACGGCTCGGTGCTGGGGCTGGACTCGGTTGCCGTGCGGCGGCTGAACCAGTTGCTGAACAACGCGGCCAGCCAGCATGTGCGCCCACCGCTGAGCCCGATGAGCCACCCACTGCAGACGGCGCTATGACCAACCGCTACCAAACCACCGGGGCTGAAGGCGAGTTTGAACCTGGCTCGAACGGGCTGGTGCTGCGCAACCTGGTGGGCATCACTTCAGCCGATGACATGGACGAGCTGGAACTGCTGTTGCTGGGCGAGCTGTACGACGAGGTGCTGCTGCAGAACCTGCCGGATCGCACCCTGACGGTGGCCGACCTCAAGCACTGGCACCACCTTTGGCTGGGCAATGTGTATGCCTGGGCGGGTCAGGAGCGTTCGGTCAATCTGGGCAAGGGCGGTTTCCAGTTCGCCACAGCCAGTCTGCTGCCGGGCTTGTTGACCGATTTTGAGCGTCAATACCTGAAGCCATGGACTCCCTGTGGCCACCTGGCGCCCGACGAACTGGTGAACGCCATTGCGGTGACCCATGTGGAACTGATCGTGATCCACCCGTTTCGCGAGGGCAATGGGCGCTTGTCGCGCCTGCTGGCCGATGTGATGGCGGTGCAGGCTGGCCATGAGCCTCTGGACTACATGAGTTGGGAGCGAAACAAGACTGCCTACGTTGGCGCCATTCACGCGGGGTTTTCAGGGGACTATGGCCCCATGTCTCAGTTTGTGGCTAAGGCCATGGCCCCTGGCAACGCCAGTTTCAGCGGGCCAGCTTGATGTGCGCGAAACGCCCTCTGGGTTCCTGCAACTTTTGCTCCAGCACCACAACGCTACGGCCTGTTTCCACGGCGGTGGAGCTGGCCACAGCACGCAGCACAGCTTTGCGGCTGGGCGTCTTGCGTTGGGGTTCGGTGGTTTTGAGCATGCTTGGGCGTCGGGGTTGAGTGCATGAATTTTATCGAAGTTACCTGTTCGTTGGGCTCCAAAGTGAGCTGCTTGGCCATGCCCGAGTCACTTGGCGCTTTGGTTGGCGGCGTAAGCTGTGTCTTTGGGGTACAGCCAAAGAACCTCACCAGCGCCGGGCGGCCACTTCGGTAGAAACTTCGGTAGAACTTTCGGTAAAAACCGCGCAAGGACCGTTCAAAACACCCGAGACCATTTTGGCCTTGTTGTCGGCACAGCCCACCATGACCCTGTCGCAAGTCGCAAAACAGCTTGGAAAGAGTACGCGGGCCATCGAAATGGCGGTGGCCAAATTGACCGAATCCGGCAAATTGAAATATGTGGGCCCGAAAAAGGGCGGTCACTGGGAGGTGATGTGAGTACAGCGCTTAGGCCCGAACGGGTCACTCAAAACCGCGTGGGCGAAGTCGCCAGCAGGCAAAATCGCCCTCACCAGTCCCAACAAGGACACACCATGAAGCCCAAATATCAGTTTTCTGAAAAGGCCCTGGAGTCTCTGGAATCCCGCATTCCACAGATGGCGCAGGCGGCGTTTTCGCAAGCGCATTTAAAGGCTCTGGCCGTGAGCGGCAAGGTGTTGCAGGTGTCTGGGGGGCGCTTGGTGGAGCTCAGCGCCGAAGGCTCGGTGCGTGTGATCAAGTCGGTTGAGCCATCGTTTCGGGTGCAGGCAGGCGTCAAGCGGATTCGCAAGGTGACACGCGCATGAGCGTCAGCCAACCCAGACGGTGTGTGTTTGCTGGCCCCAACGGGTCTGGCAAAAGCACGCTCAAAGAGGTGTTGCCTGAGAACTTGTTGTTCAAGGCTGCTATGTGGGATGCTTTTGAAGGCGGCGATGTTGACTGAAACACAAGGGGTTTGCGCGTGAGCACATCATTGCGCCCCGAGCGGGCCACCCAAAACCGCGTGATCGAGCGCATCACCCGCCCCGTCGCCCAGGGCGGCCTGGGTTATACCTACCTGGGCGACTGGAGCCAACGAGAAGGCAACCGTTCTATTGAGCCCGAGCTGTTGCGCGCCCACCTGCAGCAGCGCGGCTACAGCCCGGCCCACATCGCCCAGGCGCTGCAAAAGCTGATGGCGGTGGCAGACGCGACCGGCATCACGCTCTACCAGGCCAACCTGCGCACCTACCAGCTGCTGCGCTATGGCGTGCCGGTGCAGGTGGCGGCGGGTGCGCCGCACGAGACGGTGCACCTGATCGACTGGGACACGCCAACGAACAACCACTTTGCGCTGGCCGAAGAGGTGACGCTGAAACACGGCAACTCGGGCGGCACATCGGGCGGGCATGAGCGGCGGCCCGACATCGTGCTGTACATCAACGGCATGGCGGTGGTGGTGATGGAGCTCAAGCGCAGCTCGGTGGACGTGGCCAACGGCATCCGCCAGCTCATCAGCAACCAGGAAGCGATCTTCAACCAGGGCTTTTTCAGCACGGTGCAGCTGGTGCTGGCGGGCAGCGACAGCCAGGGCCTGCGCTACGGCACCATGGGCACGCCCGAAAAGTTCTTCGTGGAATGGAAGCACCACAAACCAGGCAGTGCCGATGAAACCCTGGCCGTGGGCGAGCTGCTGGACGGGCCTCTGACGCAGATGCTGGCGCCCGCGCGGCTGCTGGACCTGGTGCGCAACTTCGTGATCTTTGATGCCGGCCAGAAGAAGGTGCCGCGCCTGCACCAATTTGAGGGTGTGAAGGCCGCGCAGGAGCGCATTCAGCGCCATGAGGGTGGCGTGATCTGGCACACCCAGGGCAGCGGCAAGAGCATCCTGATGGTGCTGATTGCCAAGTGGTTGCTGGAGCACGACCCGGAGGCGCGCATCCTGGTGGTGACCGACCGGGATGAGCTGGACAAGCAGATCGTGGGCGTGATGAAAAACGCGGGGGTGATTGGCGCCGATGCGCCATCGCCACGCATCACCTCTCGCAAGGATCTGGTGGAGAAGCTGGGCCAGGCGTCGCCGCGCCTGATGTGTGCGTTGATCCACAAGATCGACGTGGCCGACCTGAAGGGCGAACCGCCCAAGATCGCCGGCCGCTTCTATGTGTTTGTGGACGAGTGCCACCGCACCCAGGGTGGTGACATGAACAAGCAGATGAAGCGCTGGCTGGCCAGCGCCATCTTCATCGGCTTCACTGGCACGCCGCTGCTGCGCCGCGACAAGCAGACCACGCGCGACGTGTTTGGCACCTTTATTCACACCTACAAGTTCAACGAGGCGGTGGCTGACAAGGTGGTGCTGGATTTGAAGTACGAGGCGCGCGATGTGCCGCAGCGCCTGACCTCGCGCCAGGCCATTGACGACTGGTTCGAAACCAAGACCAAGGGCCTGAACAACTTTCAGAAGTCGGTGCTGCGCAAGCGATGGGCGACGATGGAAGAGCTGATGAGTTCGGGCGAGCGCAAGCAACGCATCATCGCCAACATCAACCACGACTTTGGTGTGCGGCCCCGGTTGAACAACGGGCGCGGCACGGCCATTCTGGTGGCAGCCAGCATCTACGACGCCTGCCACTATTTCCGCCTGTTCCAGAACACGCCACTCGGCCCGCACTGTGGGCTGATCACGTCCTACGAGCCCAACCACAACGCGATTTCGCAAGAGCCCAAGGACAGCGACGAGCGCTACAAGTTCGACACCTACACCCAGCACGTACTGGCCAAGGACCAGACCACCACTCAGTACGAAACCGAGATGAAGCGCCGCTTCATCGAGGAGCCTGCCAACCTGAAGCTGCTGATTGTGGTGAGCAAGTTGCTGACCGGCTTTGACGCCCCCAGTTGCAGCTACATCTACCTGGACAACGCGCTGCGCGACCACAACCTGTTCCAGGCCATTTGCCGCACCAACCGGCTGGACGGTGACGACAAGGACTACGGCCATGTGGTGGACTACAAGGAGCTGTTCAGCAAGGTGCAGGACGCGATTGCGGTCTACACCTCGGACGAGCTGGACACCGAGACCGTGGGCGACGATGGCAATGTGATCGTCAAGGACTGGCGCGAAGAGGGGAAAGCCCAATTGGACGCAGCACGCGAGGCGCTGATGTATTTGTGTGCGCCGGTGATGCAGCCGCAGGGCATGGAGCAACACATTCGGTATTTCTGCGGTGATGTTGCCAACCCCACGGCGCTGAACGACACGGAGCCGCTGCGCATCTCGTTTTACAAGGCGGTGGCGGCTTTTGTGCGCGCCTATGCCGACTTGGCGGCCCATCTTGAAGAGGCGGGCTACAGCGCTGCTCAGGTGAAAGTCTTTGAGCAAGAAACGCAGTTTTACGCCGAAGTGCGCGCGGCCATCAAGAACCACGCGGGCGAAGAGCTGGACATCAAGCCGTTTGAGGCGGACATGCGCCACCTCATCAACACCTACATCCAGGCCGACCCGGCCGACCTGCTGGGAGACCTGAGCGAGCTGTCGCTGACCGAGTTGATCATCCACACGGGCATCCACGATGCGATCGCGAAGAAGCTGAACGAGAAGGGCACGCTGTCAAAGAATGCCATCGCCGAGACCATCATCAACAACGTGCGAAAGACCATCATCCGCGACCAGCTCACGGACCCGATGTTTTACGCGGAGATGTCCCAGCTGCTGGAAGACCTGATTCAGCAGAAACGTGGCGACACCGCCTCTTACGAGCAGTTCTTGAAGAATGCGGAAGCGCTTGCCAAACAGCTGGGCCAAGGCCGGGGGGAAAACAACGTGCCCGCTGAGCTGCACGGCAACAAAGAGGCCACGGTGCTCTACAACAACCTGCCCACGGTCTTGGCTGCTGCAGCGCCGAACGTGCCCGAACACATGGCTGCCGAGCCGATCCCAAGCTGGGGGAACGAATGTCTGGGCCTGGCCTTGAAGCTGGACAAAGCGATTCGCGCACACGCGCCCGCAGGCTGGAAGGGCGACCCGGCGCGTGAGGCGCAGGTGCTGAACGCGATTGCACCCATTTTGGGCAAAAACAAAGCGGTCGTATTGGCCGTTTTCGAGATCGTCAAAAACCAGCCAGGTTACTGATGAGCGAAGTGTTCGAACTGGGCGACATCACCATCAGCCTCATGCGCAAGCGGGTGAAGAACGTGCACCTGACGGTGCATCCGCCCGATGGCCGGGTGACCTTGGTGGCGCCGCTGACGACGCGCACGGAGGTGGCCAGGGCTTACGCGATTTCTCGCCTGCATTGGATTCGGCAACAGCAGAAGCTGTTTTTCGAGCAGCAGCGTGAGCAGCCACGCCAGTTTGTGACCCGGGAAAGCCACCATGTCTGGGGTCGTCGTTACCTGCTGACCGTGGCCGAGGCCGATGTGAAACCCTACGTGAAGCTGGACCACCGCCGCATCCACCTGTTTGTTCGGCCGGGGGCAGATCAGGCCAAGAAAGCGGAGGTTATGCACGAATGGCACAAGGCGATATTGCACGCCGAATTGCCGGGCCTGATCAGCAAGTGGGAGCACAAGCTCGGCGTGAAAGTCAACGGCTACTACCTACAGCGCATGAAAACCAAGTGGGGCAGTTGCAACCACCGGGCCGGCAACATCCGGCTGAACACGGAACTGGTGAAGAAGCCCAAGGATTTGCTGGAATACGTGGTGGTGCACGAGATGCTGCATCTGTTGGTACCGACGCACAGCGGCCGTTTTGTGGAACTGCTTGACCAGCACTACCCGGGGTGGATGGAGGCACGGCGGGAATTGAACGAGCTGGCTTTGTCCGCCTGAACCTCCGCAGCCCCAAGCCATTCGTGCTGTCTGTTTGGGATCGTGAAGAGAGGGGCCGAACAGGCCTTGTCGCCACCTCAATGCCGAACCCGCCCAGTGGCGCTGAGGATGGTCATGTCCACGAAGCGTGAGCCTTGGTGCTGGCCGTTGCGGTAGCCGATGCGGTAGCCGCCGAGGTCGTAAGCGTCGATGCTGTCCAGCGCGGTCACAAAGGCTTCGCGGCTGGCCTGGGCGCCCATGCGGCGGGCGGCCTCGGCAATGACCTTGCCGGCGATGTAGCCTTCCATCATGGCGTAGCTGACCATGGGCTCCAGCTCTTTGTTCGCCCCCACGGCGTCGGACAGCTCCTTGGCCAGCCGACCCACCAGGCGGTAGGGGCTGGGTGTGACTTGCGCAATGGCCACACCGCGCAGCGTGTCCTCGCCCAGTCGGCGCGCGAGTTGTTCCACGTCGGCGCCGGACTGGGCAAACAGTTGCGCCGCTCCGCCGGAAATGCGGTATTCCTCAATGAAGGCGGCGGTGGCTGCGCCCGATGCCAGGATGAGGATGGCCTGCGGGGGCTTGGCCAGGAACGTATCCACTGCCGAGGTGACGCGTGTGGTGCCGGCCGCGTAGGTGGCGCGCAGTTGCACCTGCTGGCCAGCGGCGCGCGCGATGCCTTCGACGGTGGTGGCCAGCGCTTCGGCGCCGGGGCCGTCTTCGTGCAGCACGCCCAGGCGGGTGATGCCGATGGTGGCCAGGTGCTGGGCCATTTTCTGGACCTCGTCGCGCAGGTTGGCGCGCACGTTGTAGAGCCAGGGAGAAGGGGTGTCCAGCTCGGTGATGCGGTAGCCCACCAGCGCGAGTTTTTCGCGCTCCAGCAGGCCGCTGGCCACCAGATCGCCGATGTTGCGGCTGCCAAAGAAACCGGCGAGCACCAGCGGCTTGTGTTCGGTGACCAGCCGGGTGGTCAGGGCGGTGGTTTCCTCGGGCCGACCGCCGTCGTTTTCGCTGACCAGGGTGAAGCGGTGGCCGCCCACCCCAGCTTTGTTGGCCTGGTCGAGCGCGAGCTTGAGCCCGGCGGCGTAGGCCCGGCCTTGCACCGCCTCCCGCCCCGACAGCGGGGCGACCTGCCCCACGGTGATGGCCGCGGCCATTGCCTGCACCCCGCCCAGGCAGGCCAAGGCCAATGTTGCGGCGCGCAAGCTGTGTCGCCAAGTTTTCATGTGTGTCTCCTGTTTTGAAAAAGCGCAACTGTTCATTGTTCAACCTCAGAGTGTTTATGTCGCCTGTGGATTCCACTTACGCCGTGCTGACGGTGGTCGCTGTTCAAACGGGTAGGGCGCCCTATGGTATTGGCTGGGCGTGTCCAAATGAATCGCCATACCAGGCGTGCCCGGTGGTCTGGGGGATAACAACGGCTCGAATTCCGAGGCCCACAACGCTGTCTGCAAACGGGTGGGCTGCAGCAGTCACGTGCCTGTTTGAGGGCGTTGGAGAACAGCACTCAGCCTCTCGGTGTGAGGGCGGCACGCTACAAGCTGGTCCCGATCAGTAGCGTTGCCTCACGCAACAAAGCGTACAAAGTCTCGCTGCTTTCTGTATCGATGCGGGAGCTGCTGCCCACCAAGGCCAGCGTTCCAACACAGTCTTGCTCCCTGTTGAGCACGGGGACAGCCATGGCTCCGACGCCTGCTTGCAACTCACCCGTGGAGCGGTAGTACCCTGTTTGCCTGATGTGAGTGAGTTTGGCTCTGAACTGTGCCCAACTGTCACCCATCCCGTTGGCCGCAATCTCTTCTTTGTGCGCCTCGAAAATCTTCAGGAGCGGACCCCGCGCTAGCCACGCCAGCAACACTTTGGGTGCGCCTGCACGAAACATGGGGCGGGGACGACCTCGGCCATACAAAAGCTCCAGTCCTTTTTCACCGCTCACCCGGTGGATGTCGATCACCTTGGGACCCGCGTACAACACACTCAGTACCGCGTCATAGCCCGTTCGTGCCGCCAGATCCTTCATGACGGGGACCGATGCGCTCAACACCGGGTCTGTCTGGCGCAGCTGGAAATCGAGTTCAATGATGCGCCCACCCAGCGCATAGCGACCGGCCGAGATCTTTTGCAGCATGCCGGCTTCCACGAGTTCTTTCACGTAGCGGTAGCCCGTTGGCCTTGTGTAGCCCAGTGTTTCGTTGATCTCGTCTGGCTGCCATACAGGCCGCTCGCCGGTGAAGAGGTCAAGGATTGCAAATACTTTTGTAGAACTGCTGCTCATGTTGCGTGGAGGCCTGTGGCGGGCCATTCTAGCTTTGGCTATCCAGCCCCATGCGTTTGGCCATTTTTGCGGTCCATGCGGATCGTGGCATGAAGTTGGGCAGTGAGCGTGCATGCTCTTCCAGCCGTTTCATGAGCACCCAGTCGTCGCCGGCCAGGTCGACAGGAAGCCGCATGGGTTGCGATACGTACCAGGGCAGGTCGAAGTAAAGCTCCAGCCGGTTTCCTTCTGGATCGCGAACGTAGATGGACACGGCATTCCCGTGGGTGACTGGCGTGATGTCATCGGCCCCCTCTTTGACCAGCAAGGCATGCATCTGGCGCAGCGTTCCCAAGCTGTCGGCTTTGAGGGAAATCTGGTTGATCGGATTGAAGGACGGTTCGCTCGGTCTCCCGCTGATGAGCACGATCTGGTGGTGTTCTTCCGGATCCCTGCTCAGAAACACAAGATGCATGGGGCCGTTCGGCCCAGAGAGATCTCCCTGATCTGTCACGGTGAAGTCCAGGATTCTTGTGTAGAAGTCCTCCATCTTTTTTATGTCAGTGACGTACATACCGAAGTGGCTGAAGCTGAAGCCGGGTCGATGCATGGTTTTTCCTCGTAAGTTGCGGTTGACAAAATCTTGATATATGATTAAATCTCGATATGCAAGATTTTGCAACAACCATTTTGATGTGGGGAATCCATGAAACTGATCAGTTATGTGCACAACGGGCGTGAGGGTTTTGGCGCCGTCACCGCGTCTGGCGTGGTTGACTTGAACCTGGCGTTGAACAACGCCTTCCCTGACTTGAAGGCGCTGCTTGCAGGAAACGCGCTCTCGCAGGCGCAGGAAGCGGTCAACGCCCGTGCGGCGGACTACCGTCTGGAGGATCTGGCGTTGTTGCCGGTCATCCCCAACCCGGGAAAGATTTGGTGTTGCGGCTTGAATTACGGCGAGCACGTCAAGGAAACCAACCGCGAGGTCACCGAGCAGCCGACATTCTTTTTACGCGTGGCGGACTCCCAAGTGGGACACGGCCAACCCATGGTCCGTCCTCCGGAGTCAACGCAGTTCGACTATGAAGCTGAAATCGCCGTCGTTATCGGCAAGTCGGGTCGCAGGATTGCTGAAAGCGAGGTTGCTCAATACATCGCTGGCTACGCTTGCTACAACGACGGAACGTTGCGCGATTGGCAGCGGCACACCTCTCAATGGGTGCCAGGCAAGAACTTCTGGAAGACCGGGGGGTTCGGCCCATGGCTGGTCACGGCTGATGAAATCCCTTTTGGGACGCTGATGACGCTGACCACCCGGCTCAATGGTGTGGAGCTTCAGCGGGCAACGACAGCAATGATGATCCACAGCATTGCGCGGCAAATTGCCTACGTCTCAACCATCGCGCCGTTGGAGCCAGGGGACGTCATCGTGACGGGAACCCCTGGTGGTGTGGGTGCCCGTCGAACCCCTCCCGTCTGGATGAAGCACGGCGATGTTTGCGAAATTGAGGTCGACCGCATTGGTGTTCTCAGCAATCCGATTGCTGACGAAAACTGATATTTCCTTTTCCACCCTTAGGAGACAAAAATGAAAAGAACGATTTTCAACCGTCGTCAAGCCATCCGTATGCTTGCCAGCACCTGTTGTGTTGCGCCATGGGCTGCCCATGCCATAGAGGTCGCCAAGCTGAAGTTCACCAGCTTTGAGCCACCCATGGCCAACATCACGGGCAATGTGTTGATGCCTTTTGCACGCGAAGTCAGCGCTGCGTCGCAGGGAACATTGCAAATTGATATGTTTCCTGGAGGGACGTTGGGGCGCAATCCGTTGCAGCAACTCAAGTTGGTGACCGACGGAATCGCAGACATTGGTTGGATCGTTCTTCCCTACACGCCGGGGCGGTTTGATGACACGGAGGTGGTCGGGCTTCCATTCGTCTCCACCAATGCCACGGAGGCCAGTATTGCGTTGCACCGTTTGTACGCCTCGGGTGCCTTGGTCGGATTTGAGGGTTTGAAGATGCTGGCCGTAGGCGCAACGCCTCCGGTGGGCATACACGGTAAGCAACCCGTCCGGATGCCTGCGGATCTGCGCGGAAAACGTGTGCGCGTGTCAGGCGACCATTTGACGCGCATGGTGGAAGCGTTGGGTGGCGCTCCCGTCTCATTGGGAGCCGGACAGATTGCGGAGTCGTTATCGAGGGGCGTCGTTGACATGACGTTGAACAATTGGGGCTTCGTCGGTGACTTCAAAGTCAATGAGGTCAGCTCCGAACATTTTGAGATTGGGCTGGGTGCTGTTGCGGTTGGCGTCGTGATGCGCAAAGACCGTTTCGATGCGTTGCCTGCAGCGGCCAAGTCCGCCATAGAGAAATACAGTGGCGAGGTGCTGGCGAGAAAAATTGGCGAAGCGTTTGATCGCCAGGAAAAAGAAGTGCGGGAGCGTGTCTCTAAGTCGGGCAAGAACCAGGTTGTCCAACCCAGCCCCGCAGACACAGATGCGTGGAAGAAAGCGACGGAGCCCCTCAACGAAGGCTGGCGCATGGCCAAGCCTAGAAACCAGCGAACCTACAACGCATTCGTTGAGCAATTGAAGCGCATTCGCGCGGCGTCCTGACATGTTCAAGGTCGATGCCACTGCGCGCATGGAGCGCGCAGCGTCCTGGCTCGCCCAAATGGCGGTGATGGGCATGCTGCTGCTCGCGGCCATCACCACCGTTGATGTCCTGATGCGCTATGCGTTCGCAAAACCCCTGCAGGGTTATGTCGATGTCGCCGCATTGGCCGCAGCGGTGCTGCTGGCGGCCTGCATACCGCACGTCCTGGTGAGCCGGGGCAATATTGCCGTCAACGCCGTGGGCGCCTTGCTGGGCGCACGGGTGCATCGGGTGTTAGACCGGTTCGCTGCTGTTGTCACGGCCACTTTTGTCGGCGTCTTGGCGTGGCAGTACATCTACTTCACGATCGATTTGAAAAACACATCGCAGGTTATGCCGGTCTTGCGCTGGGTGGTCTGGCCTTGGTGGGCCGCAGTGGGGGTGTTTGTCGGGTTTGCCGCACTTGCCGCATTCGTGACGGCCTGGAACACGAGCGAAGGAGACCGTCATGGATGACGCCATCCAATTGGCCGGTTTCGGGTTGCTGGCAACGTTCGTCCTGATCGCTTTGCATGTCCCGGTCGGTATCGCGATGGGCATTGCAGGCGTGGTGGGCTTTGGATTGCTCTCCGGGTTTCATCCGGCATTGGCCATGATGGCCTCGGAAACCTCCAACGCACTGACATCGTTGGACCTTTTGACCATTCCCTTGTTTGTGTTGATGGGAGCGTTCGCGAGTATTGCCGGGCTATCGGAGGATTTGTACCGCTTGGCATATGCGCTGGTTGGGCATCGGCGAGGCGGACTGGCCATGGCCACCATCGGGGGGTGTGCGGGGTTCGGCGCGGTGTGCGGGAGTTCTGTGGCCACGGCAGCGACCTTTGGCAAGGTGTCCCTGCCATCCATGATTCGGCGTGGTTATGAGCCAGGATTCGCCGCAGGAACGGTGGCCGCGGGCGGAACGCTTGGGATCCTCATACCACCGTCTTCGATCATGGTGATCTATGCGGTTCTGGCCCAAGAATTGATTATCACGCTGTACATCGCGGCATTGGTTCCCGCCCTGATTGCAATCGCGTTCCATTTTTTTGCCATCCTGGCGTACACCCAGATTCGACCGCGGGATGCACCGTTGGGCCCCAGGGTTGGCGCTGCCGAACGGTGGGGTGCGGTGCGTGCGAGTTGGCCCGTGCTGGTGCTGACCTGCACGGTGGTTGGCGGTATGGCACTGGGCGTATTCACTGCCACAGAGAGTGCCGCGGTTGGTGCGGTTATGGCCTTCGGATTCGCAGGAATGCGGGGCGCCTTGCGTTCGTCCCAGTTGCGATCTGCCCTGTTGAGCACAGCTTCGACAAGCGCAATGATTTATGTATTGATCATTGGTGCATCCCTTTTTGGGTATTTTTCTGCAGTGACCCAGGCGCCTCAGGTTCTGGTGGGTTGGGTCGGTGAGGCGAATGTGCCGGTTTGGGTTGCGATGCTTGCATTGATGGTTCTGTTCGTGATCGCCGGTGCCATATTTGATGAGGTGGCGACCATGGTGATTTCCATGCCGTTCGTTTTGCCATTGGTACAGAGTTGGGGTTTCGATCCCATATGGTGGGGCGTTATCAATGTCGTCATTATTGAAATTGGAATGCTTACACCCCCATTGGGCATGAATGTGTTTGTTGTCAAGGGCATTGCACCCCAGATACCGCTGCCTTCAATTTACAGGGGTGTGATGCCCTACATATTGTCGAATCTGTGCCGCTTGGGTCTTCTCCTGGTATTTCCACCGCTGGTGCTTTGGCTTCCCCATTTGTTGAAAGGATGAGCATGAGCTCGAACATTGACCCCGCTTTTCAAGCGCACATCCAACACGATGTCGCCATTGTGGGTTTTGGGCCCGCTGGGGCCGTGCTCGCCAATTTGCTGGCCATAAAGGGGCTGAGCGTTCTGGTACTGGATCGGGAAGCCGATGTGTACCGGTTGCCCAGGGCGATCCACTTTGACGGTGAGTGCATGCGGGTGTTTCAAACACTGGGGATTTCCGACGAACTCATGGCGCAACTCTTCGTCTCGCCTGGCATGAAGTTTGTCAATGCCGAGGGGAAGGTTTTGATCGACTACACCCGCTCTGTTGAGCTGGGTGGGCAAGCTTGGCACCCAGGCTATCGGTTTCATCAGCCCGACTTTGAGGACGTTTTGCGCAAAAAGCTGGAGCAATACCCACAGGTTGAAGTTCGGCTGCGACACGACGTTTTTGCCATCACCGAACATGAGGATGGCGTGGAGCTTCGGGTAGAAGACACGTCTTGCGGACGACTTTTGAAAGCCCATGCGCGGTATGTGGTCGGGTGCGATGGTGCGCGTTCCACGGTCCGTCGGATGATGGGCACCGAGCTGGATGACTTGAATTCACACGAGCGGTGGCTGGTGGTTGATGTTCTTCTGCAGCGAGAGCGTTCCGACCTGGGTGACCACAGCATTCAATATTGCGACCCACGCCGTCCTGCTACATACGTGAGGGGGGTCGGCGAGCGCAGACGCTGGGAGTTCATGCTGATGCCCGTCGATGATCCGACAACGATTACCCGACCGGAGTCGGTCTGGTCGTTGTTGGCGCCATGGGTAACGCCTGCGGATGCTGTGCTGGAGAGGCCCGCTGTCTATACCTTTCATTCGGTGGTGGCCAAAGGCTGGCGCAATGGCCGTTTGTTGATTGCCGGAGACGCCGCGCATCAGACGCCGCCTTTCATGGGGCAGGGCATGTGCGCGGGTGTGAGGGATGTGTACAACCTCGCGTGGAAGCTGGCAGACGTTGTACAAGGGCATGCGTCCGAAACGCTGCTCGACACCTACGAGTCGGAGCGGTCTCCGCATGTGCGTGAGTTCATTGAAACAGCGGTCCGCTTTGGCAAGGTGATTCAAGCCACGGATCATGAGGTCGTCAAAAAGCGGGATGCCAGCATGCTGGCCAACACGGAAGTTTTTCACACGCCGCAACCGGCGTTGGGTTCCGGGGCGCACGAGGGGGGGCGCATTGCCGGCACAGTATCTGTTCAGCCTGTTCTGAAGGATGGGACGCGGCTGGACGATGTCGTGGGGTATCGGTTTGTTCTGGTTGCGAACCCTGACATATGCAGCGACCTGAACGTCACCCCTGATGAGCGCGTTGCGGTCATCCCTGCCCATGATCCCTCGCTGAAAAATTGGCTTGAGTCCTTATCCGCTCAGGCGGTGTTGGTTCGTCCAGACCGCTATATCGCAGGCGCAGCAAGCGATGTGGGCAAAGTGCAAGACCTCATTCAGGTATTTGTGGGGAGCGCGGTGCTGTGATGGATACGCTGCTGCAGGCCGAACAGTTGCGCGCCGATTGTTTGATTCGCAGGGACCTGGAGGCTCTGCGCGACATGCTGTGTGACGACTTGTTCTACATACATGCCACGGGGATCAGACACAACAAATCGCAACTTTTGAGCTTTTTGGAAAATGGGCCGCAGTTTTTGACTGTGGGCGTAACCGATCCGGTGAGCTGTTTGTCCGGCGAGTATGGCGTGGTCACGGGTGGACTTCAGATGTCGATCCTTCGTCGCGGAGAGGCGATTCCCTCTTTGGTGTCTTCGTGGATGAGTCAGATATGGATTCGATCCGCCGAATCGACCTGCGGTTGGCGGCTGAAGGTTTTTCAATCAACGCGCCAGGTACTTCAAGATGCATGACCTTCCCGACACACCGTTTCGACAGATGTTGCGAGGCGCAATTCCACCCCCACCGGTCGCCGTTTTGCTGGGCCAGACGATACAGCGCGTGGACGTCGCTGCTGGAGAGTTGGAGGCAGATTTTGATGCGCTGCCTTCATTCGCGAATCCTGCCGGAAAAGTGCAGGGTGGAATGTTGGCGGCCATGCTCGATGCGCTGACCGCCGGATTGGTGGATGCAACACTGTCAATTGGTGAGGGTGTGACCACCCTCAATTTGAACGTGTCGTACCTATCCCCGGCTGACGTAGGGGCCATCCATGGTGTTGCAAAGCTAAACCGCAGGGGCCGCGCTATTTCAAACGTATCCGCACAACTGACGCAAGGCGGAAAGGTGGTTGCAACAGCGTCGGCTGTTTGCATGGTTCTCAATACAGATCGGGGACGCCAATGAGCATTGAGAACTGCATATGGCGTGTTGTGTTGTGTTGTGTTGTGTTGTGATGGGGTATCAGATGATTGACAAAGTGGCATTGTCTGCAGCAGAGGCACTCGGGCCTGTGCAGGATGGGAGCACCATCCTGATTGGCGGATTCGGTACAGCCGGTATCCCGAATGAGCTGATTGACGCGCTGATCCAATGTGGTGCTGGCGGTCTGACCGTGGTGAACAACAATGCGGGTAGCGGGGATACCGGGCTTGCCGCATTGCTCCAGAGTGGCCAGGTAAAAAAAGTCATTTGCAGTTTCCCAAGAACGGGCGATTCGTGGGTGTTTGAGTCGCTCTACCGCAGCGGCAAGATCGAGCTGGAACTGGTGCCTCAAGGCAACCTGGCTGAACGCCTGCGGGCCGCCGGTGCTGGTGTTGGCGCCTTTTTCACCCCCACCGGCTACGGCACAGAACTGGCCCGCCATGCCGACGGTCGTTGGAAGGAAACCCGGCACATCAACGGCAAGGACTATGTGCTGGAGTTTCCCATTCGGGGCGATGTGGCCCTGATCAAAGCGGAAGCCGGAGACCGCTGGGGCAATCTCACCTTCCGCAAGGCCGCGCGCAATTTTGGCCCAGTGATGGCCACAGCGGCCAAGCGCACCATTGCCACCGTGCACGAGATCGTGGCGTTGGGGCAGTTGAACCCCGAAGTCATCGTCACGCCGGGCATCTTCGTGTCCAAGATCGTGAAGATTGAACGCTTGGCCACCCAATCCGGTGCGGTCAAGCGAGCCACCTGCGAGGAGCATCGAGCATGAGCGGCTACAGCAAACGCACCAAACAAGAGTTGGCCCAACGCGTGGCGCAGGACATTTTTGATGGCGCTTACGTCAACCTCGGCATTGGCCAACCCACGCTGGTGGCCAACTACCTGCCCGAGGGCGTGGAGGTTGTTCTGCACAGCGAGAACGGCATCCTGGGGATGGGCCCCGCCCCGGCGATGGAGGATGAAGATTACGACCTCATCAACGCGGGAAAGCAGCCTGTGACGCTGTTGCCAGGGGGGGCCTTCTTTCACCATGCCGACAGCTTTGCCATGATGCGCGGCGGCCATCTGGACATCAGCGTGCTGGGTGCCTTCCAGGTGTCGGTCACCGGTGATCTCGCCAACTGGAGCACTGGCGAAGCGGGTGCTATTCCGGCTGTCGGCGGTGCCATGGACCTGGCCGTGGGTGCCAAGCAGACCTGGGTCATGATGGACTTGCTGACCAAACAGGGGGTCAGCAAAGTCGTCTCCGTTTGCACCTACCCGCTTACTGGCATCGGCTGCGTCAAGCGCATTTATTCGGATCTCGCCACCTTGGAATGCACCACCGACGGTCTGAAGCTCATCGACAAGGTCCAAGGGCTCGAACACACCGAACTGGAACGCTTGCTCGGCCTGCCCGTACAGACATGAGTGCAGCACGTTAACACCGCAAAAAAATACGCCATGACCCAAGCCTTCATCTGCGACGCCATTCGCACCCCCTTCGGCCGCTACGGCGGTGCCCTCAGCAGCGTGCGCACCGACGACCTGGGTGCCATTCCCTTGCGTGCGCTCATGGCGCGCAACCCTCAGGTGGAC
>Ga0209066_10001967_pt1 | contig 26032 bp, 23 predicted proteins | sample All_14_2_FD_187198 | JGI IMG/M metagenome (GOLD analysis project Ga0209066, IMG submission 187198) | Freshwater microbial communities in response to fracking from Pennsylvania, USA - Allegheny Zone_MetaG_DW_15 (SPAdes) (version 2) ...
CATCACCCCCAGGGCCGGCGCCCCCCAATTACCGAACATCAACAGCCAGTTGACGAAGGCATTGAGGCCCACCGCCAGCAAGGTCACCACCATGGCGGCGCGCGGCCGTTGCAGGGCCGAGATGAATGACCGAAGCGCGATCACCCCCAGGGCCGGCAGCAGCCCCCACATCATGGCGCGGCCATAATCGCCGGCGGCAGCGGTCAGGGCCGGGTCTTGGCCCATGGCGTTCAGGATGGCGGCGGTGTTCCACAGCACCAGCCACACCGGCAGGCAATAAAACCCGGCCAGCCACAATCCCTGGCGGACGATGCGGCGGCATTCGCGCACTGAATGGCGCCGAGCCCCCAAGGTGTGGGCCAACAGCGGCGAGGTGGCCAGGACCAGCCCGATCCCCATGACGAACCAGCCGAAATACAGATTGGCGCCCAAGGTGCCGGCGGCCAGATCGGTCGGTCCCAGCCAGCCCATCATCAGCGTATCGGTGGTGCCGATGGCGATCTGCGCCAGGTTGGTCATGATGGTCGGCCAGCCCAGCGTCAGCATGGCTGCCACTTCCGACCGCCAGGAGATGGGTTTGCTCTGTGTGTGCATGGTCCGCGGCTTATAGCACCGGCACACACGTGTCACCAACCAGCCTTTGGTTTCCGGCGAAAGCTATATTAGGATGGCGGCAATAAATATATGAGGGGAGGCTTAACCATGATGTCCAATCGCCTGGGGGCGGCGCTGCTGGGCGCCTTGTTGCTGGCGCCGCCGGTTTTCGCCGCCGAGACCAACACGCCGGCCCCGCCGCCGGTGGTCCGCCACGGCTACGAGGAAGTGCAGGCCCTGGTCGACGACGCCGTCGCCTTCATGAAGAAGGTGGGGCCGGAAAAGGCCTTTGTCGCCTTCAACGATCCCAAGGGCAAGTGGATCAAGGACGACCTTTATGTTTTCGCCTTCGACCCCAAGGGCGTCTACAAGGCGACCGGCTTTCGTCCCGAGCGCACCGGCTCCAACGCCTGGGAGATGACCGACGCCGCCGGCCTGAAGGTGGTGCAGGAAATCATCAAGAAGGCCAAGCGCAACGGCTCTGGCATGGTTGATTACCTGTGGAAGAACCCGAGCACCGGCAAGCTGGAAAACAAGACGTCCTATGTGGTCCAGGTCGGCGACTATGTCGTCGGCGCCGGATTCTATCACCGCTGAGGCATGGTCCCTCCCTCGTCATACCCGCGCAGGCGGGTATCCAGGAGTCGCGGGAAAGGTGGTGGTGCCCCCCTCTGGACTCCCGCCTTCGCGGGAGTGACGGCGGAAGGGCGGGGATGAAGAAGGAAAAATGGGCGTCTTTCACCGCCCTGATGTCACATCACGTCAGCCGTTGCTGACGGTGGGAAAGCGGATGGGCTTGGCCTGCGGCGCCTGATTGCGATAGGCCAGCAGGCCGTTTTGCCAGTAAAGTCCGTTGACCGCCCAGCCCTTCATGGGGTCGGCCTCGATATTGGCCGGCTGCATGGGCTTGCCGTACAGATAGCCCTGGGCGTGGCGGACCTTCAGCAATTTCAGCAGATTGGCGGTTTCCGACGTCTCGACGAATTCGGCGATGGTGCCCACCTTGAGGTCGGCGCACAATTGGGCGATGGCCTTGAGATAGGGTGTCGGCGTGTTCGAGCCCCTGACTTCCTTGATATAGGCGCCATCGATCTTGACGTGATCCACTTCCAGGGCGCGCAGATAGTGGAAGGCGGCAGAGCCGGCGCCGAAATCGTCCAGGCAAACCTGGAAACCGCCCTTGCGCAGGGATTGCAAGATGGCGTTGACGGCGGGCAAATCGTCCACTTCCGCCGATTCGGTCAGCTCGAACAGCATGCGTCCGCGTAAATCCGGACAGCCGGCGACCATGGACAGCAGGCGGCGCGCCGTGGGCGCGTGCGACAATGACCGCCCCGACAGATTGACGGCGAAACGCAGCGACGGGTTGTTGCCCAGCGGCGAGCGCATGAAATTGATGGCCCGGTTCAAGATGGCCATGTCCAGATTGCCGACGATGCCGACATTCTCGGCGAAGGTGACGGTTTCAAACGGCGACGATTTGCCGGGAAAGCGCACCAGACATTCAAAATGATGAACCATGTCGGTCCACAGATCGACGATGGGCTGGAACACCAGCTCGAACCGGCCCTGGTCGATGACTTCCTTGATCTCGCGCATCTGGCCGACGGTGTCGGACAGGCGCGAGCGCACATCCTTGGCCAGATTGTGCAGATTGACCTCTTCGCCCTGGGAAAACCGGTTGAGCGAGTAAAGCAGGGCGTTGGTGGCTTCTTCCGATGAGATGCCGGCGGCGTCCAGGGCGACGGTGGCCGATTTCACCGGCTCGGGCTGATCGCCGGGCAGGAAGGCGGCGACCAGATCGGTCAGCGCCGCCTCGATGGACGAGGCGGTGACCGAGGGGGAATGGATGACGCCATAGCGGTTCTCGCCCAATTCACCGGCGGCGTCGCCGCCCATGGACACCGCCTTCAAGCGGTCGCCCAACTCGGCCATGAACTCGTCGGCCTTGACCGGCCCGGCGGCGGCGCGCACCTGCTCGACCGCCGGCAATTCGACCATGGTCAGCTGATAGGCCTGGTCGGTGTCGGCGCCGACGCTGCCTTCATCCATCATCCGCCGGGCGAGGACGGAAAAATCCTCGCGGCTCAGCAGGTGGCCGATGGGGGTGCGGTTTTCCTCGGGCACTTCCAAGGCGGCGGCGTGGGTCAGGGCCAGCAGGCGATGGCCCGGTCGGTCCGGGTGGCGATAGCCTGCCAAAGCCACCGGTTTGTTGGGGCGCCCAGGTCCGCCCGGTGTATGCAGCAGCAGCAGGCGCACCCGCTCGCCTTCGTCCATGCGGTTGAGCGCGCGGTCGATGCGCTCACCGTCCTGGGGGATGAACATGGCCGAGGCCGGTTGCCCGGTCAACGCGCGGGCCGGCTTGCTGGTCAGGGCCATGGCGGCGCCGACGGCGAAGACGATGGCGCCGTCCTCGTCCACTTCGACCAGAAGGTCGGCGGCGGCGAAGGCGAAGGCGACATATACTTCGCGTGAAGTGGCGATATCCCCTGCGGCCATGGTGCCCTTTGCCCGCCTGCAATTATTGGAATGACTATGGCATGCTGCGCACCGCCGGGCCAGTGTTGATATGTGCCGCCAAGGCTTGCAATTCGCCCCCCTTGCGTTTATAAGCTTCCTCCTTCAAGCGCGCGTGGGCCTGTAAGGGCATGCCCCGCCGCTTGTGTATCGCAGTGAAACCCTTTTCGCGAAGGAAGCGAAAATGCCCAAGATGAAAACCAAGAGCGCCGCCAAGAAGCGGTTCAAGCTCACCGCGTCCGGCAAGGTCAAGGCCGGCGCCGCCAACAAGCGCCACTGCCTGTCGGCCAAGCCGAACGACATGAAGCGTCAAGCCCGCGGCACCTTCATCCTGTTCAAGGCTGATGGTGAGAAGGTCAAGCAATACTACCTGCCGAACGGAGCTAAGTAATGGCGCGCGTCAAGCGGGGCGTAACCACTCACGCCCGTCACAAGAAGATTTTGAAGCTGGCCAAGGGTTTCCGTGGCCGCTCCTCCACCTGCTTCCGTGTGGCCATCGAAAAGGTCGAAAAGGCGCTGCGTTACGCCTATCGCGACCGTCGGGCCAAGAAGCGTAATTTCCGTGCCCTGTGGATCCAGCGTATCAACGCCGGTACCCGTCAGTACGGCATGCCCTATTCCCGCTTCATGAATGGCCTGAAGAAGGCCGGTATCGTGCTGGACCGCAAGGTGCTGGCCGACATCGCCGCGCGCGAGCCGGAATCCTTCAAGTCGTTGGTGCAAAAGGCCGAGGCGGCCCTGGGCTAAGGCTCTGCGCGACGAAGCAGGTCTGTTTTGCTTAAGGGGGCTGCCCAGCGGGCGGCCCCCTTTCGTGTCCGAAAGGGATGACGCATGGACGAGTTGGAGAGTATCCGTGCCGAGGCTTTGGCTTCGGTCGCCGCCGCTGACACCATCGAGGCGCTGGAAACCGCCCGCGTCGCCGCCTTGGGCAAAAAGGGCAGTATCTCCGCCCTGATGGGCGCGCTCGGCAAGATGGACCCGGACGCGCGCAAGGCCGCCGGTGCGGCCATGAACCGGGTCAAGGACGAGGTGGCCGAGGCCATCAACGCCGCCAAGACTTCGCTTGAGGCCAAGGCGCTGGATCAGCGACTGGCGCGGGAAAAGCTTGACGTCACCTTGCCGGTACGCCCCGATACCCTGGCGGGCCGGGTCCACCCCATTTCCCAGGTGATGGAGGAGATGGCCGCCATCTTCGCCCAGATGGGCTTCGACGTGGCCGAAGGTCCGGATATCGAGGACGATTTCCACAATTTCACCGCGCTCAACATCCCGGCGGAACATCCCGCCCGGCAGATGCACGACACCTTCTATTTCGGCGAGCGCGACGACGGGTCCCGTCATCTGCTGCGTACCCATACCAGCCCGGTGCAGATCCGCACCATGCTGGGCAAGAAGCCGCCCATCCGCATCATCGCGCCCGGTCGCACCTATCGCTGCGATTCCGACATGACCCATACGCCCATGTTCCATCAGATCGAGGGGCTGGTGATCGACAAGACCACCAATATGGGCCATTTGAAGGGCTGCCTGTTGGAATTCGTCACCACCTTCTTCGAGGTCGACGAAGTGCCGGTGCGTTTCCGCCCCAGCTTCTTCCCCTTCACCGAACCGTCGGCGGAAGTGGATATCGGCTGTTCGCGCGAAGGCGGCGAACTCAAGATCGGCAAGGGCGCCAGCTGGCTGGAAATCGGCGGCTCGGGCATGGTCCATCCCAACGTCCTGAAGGCCTGCGGCCTCGACCCGGATGAGTGGCAAGGCTTCGCCTTCGGCATGGGCGTCGAGCGCATGGCCATGCTGAAATACGGCATCCCCGATCTGCGTACCTTCTTCGATTCCGACATGCGCTGGCTGAAGCATTACGGCTTCGTGCCGCTGGACGTGCCGACCCTGGCCGGAGGGCTGACCCGATGAAATTCACCCTGTCGTGGCTGAAGGCCCATCTGGAGACCGATGCCTCCCTGGCCGAGATCGATGCCCGCCTGACCATGCTGGGCCTGGAGGTGGAGGACATCCACGATCCGGCCAAGGATCTGGCCGGCTTCACCATCGCCCGTATCGTCGAGGCGGAACCGCATCCCAATGCCGACCGCCTGCGCGTGTGCAAGGTGGATACCGGCAGCGGCATCATCCAAGTGGTGTGCGGCGCCCCCAATGCGCGGGCCGATATCAAGGTGATTCTGGCGCAGCCCGGCTGCTTCATCCCGGTCAGCGGCGAAAAGCTGAAAAAGGGCAATGTGCGCGGTGTCGAAAGCCAGGGCATGATGTGTTCCTGGCGCGAGCTGAAACTGGGTGAGGACCATGACGGTATCGCCGAGTTGGCGGTCGATGCCCCCATCGGCGCCAAGCTGATCGATACCCTGCATTTCGATCCGGTGATCGAGATTTCCATCACGCCGAACCGCGCCGATTGCCTGGGCGTGCGCGGTGTCGCCCGCGATCTGGCGGCATCGGGTCTGGGTCGGCTGAAGCCGTTGCCGGTTGCCCCGGTCAAGGGCGCTTACGCCAGCCCGATCACGGTGGCGCTGGACTTCCCCGCCGATGCCGAAAACGCCTGCCCGCTGTTCGTCGGTCGTCACTTCCGTGGCGTGAAGAACGGTGAGAGCCCGGGGTGGCTGAAGGACCGGCTGACCGCCATCGGCCTGCGTCCCATTTCCGCTTTGGTGGACATCACCAATTACTTCACCTTCGATCTGGCTCGTCCGCTGCATGTGTTCGATGCCGCCCGCGTCAAGGGCGACACCATCACCGCCCGGCTGGCCCGCGACGGTGAGACGCTGGCCGCGCTCAACGGCAAGGAATACACCCTGTCGCCGGCGATGACCGTCATCGCCGATGCGGGTGGCCCGGAAGCCCTGGCCGGGGTGATGGGCGGCGAACATTCCGGCTGTACCGAGGCGACCACCGACGTCTTCCTGGAAGTGGCCTTCTTCGACCCCATCCGCACCGCCACCACCGGGCGCAAGTTGGACATCCTGTCCGATGCCCGTTTCCGCTTCGAGCGCGGTGTCGATCCGGCTTTCCTGGTGGATGCGGCCGAACTGGCCACCGCCATGATCCTGGAGATTTGCGGCGGCGAAACGTCGGAACTGGTCATCGCCGGGGCCGAACCCGATTGGCGCCAATCCATCGCGCTTCGTCCCGAACGGGTGGAAGCCCTGGGCGGCGTGGCGGTGGACAATCCGCGCCAGCAGGCCATCCTGACGGCGCTGGGCTGCACCGTGTCGGAACACGGCGATGGCCTGCTGGTGGTGCCGCCGTCGTGGCGCGCCGATATCACCGCCGAGCACGATCTGGTGGAAGAGATCATCCGCATCAACGGCTATGACCTGCTGCCGGCGACACCGCTGCCGCGTCCCAGCATGTCCAAGCCGGTGCTGACCCCCGGCCAGCGCCGCGCTGCCTGGGTGCGGCGCCAACTGGCCAGCCGTGGTCTGGTGGAGACGGTGACGTGGTCGTTCCTGCCCTCGGCTCAGGCCAAGCTGTTCGGCGGTGGGGCCCTCGCCATGCATCTGGCCAATCCCATCTCGTCCGATCTGGATTGCATGCGCCCGTCGGTGTTGCCCAATCTGGTGGCGGCGACCGGGCGCAACGCCGATCGCGGCATTAAGGATGTGGGCCTGTTCGAGATCGGGCCGCAATTCGACGGCCCCGAGCCGGGCCAGCAGCGCAATGTCGCCGCCGGTCTGCGCGCCGGCAAGGCCACACCGCGCCATTGGGCCGACAAGGCCCGCGCCGTCGATGTGTTCGATGCCAAGGCCGATCTGCTGGCCGCCATCGCCGCCGCCGGCGCCAACCCGGATTCGTTCCAGATCGGCACCGACGCCCCTAATTGGTACCATCCGGGCCGCTCCGGCGTGCTCAAGCTGGGCAACAAGCCGGTGGCTTATTTCGGCGAGCTGCATCCGGGCGTGCTGAACGCGCTGGACGTTAAGGGGCCGGTGGTGGCGTTCGAGCTGTTCCTGGAAGCGTTGCCGCCGCAAAAGGCCAAGGCGACCAAGGCCAAGCCCCTGGTCAAGCTGTCGGCCTTCCAGCCGTTGGAACGCGACTTCGCCTTCGTCATGGACGCATCCGTATCAGCGGATGCGGTGCTGCGGGCGGCCAAGGCCGCCGACAAGGCGCTGATCACCGACGTTGCCGTCTTCGACCTGTACGAAGGCCCCAATGTGGGCGAAGGCAAGAAGTCGCTGGCCATCTCGGTGACCTTGCAGCCCTTCGACAAGACCCTGACCGACGAGGAAATCGAGGCGGTCAGCAAGAAGATCGTCGAGGCGGTGGTCAAGGTTTCGGGTGGGGTTTTGCGAGGCTAGCATGCCCACCATCATTCTGCTGCGCCACGGCGAGACCCATTGGAATCGCCAACAGCGCATTCAAGGTCACGGCGATTCGCCCCTGACCTTGAAAGGCATCGATCAGGCCCGTGCCTATGGCCGCGCCGTCGCTCCGCTGCTGGGGGCGGCGCAATGGCGTTTGGTGTCGTCGCCCTTGTCGCGCTGCATGCAGACCATGGCCATCTTTTGCGAGGTTGCCGGCTTGGACTTCGCCCGGGTGGAACGTGATGCCCGCTTGAAGGAAGTCTCCACCGGCGAGTATTCCGGTCGGCTGAAGGCCGAGTTCCCGCCCGGCGAACTGGGGGGCAGCGGGCGGCAATCGTGGTTCTTCCACTGCCCCGGCGGCGAATCCCATGACCATATGGTGGCGCGGCTGTCGGCTTGGCTGGAAAGTTTGAGCGAAAACGACCACGTGATCGCGGTCAGCCACGGCATCGCCGGCAAGGTATTGCGTGGGCTTTATTGCGGCTGGGACCCCGATTCCGCCCTGGCCCAAGACAGCCCGCAAGATGCCCTGTTTCTGCTGCGTGATGGGCAGATGCAGCGGCTGGCTTGCCCATAGGCACTACCTGTGCTTACGTTATCGGGGCTTTATGCACAAAGGAACGGGACGATGAAACGGTTCTGGCTGGCTTTGGCCTTGATGTGCGGCGCCATCGGTGGCGCTCAGGCGGCATCCCGCGATCTGGTCGTCGGCGTCGAGGACATCGAGTATTACCCGCTCTTCGCCATCCGCGATGGTGAATATGTGGGGGCCATGCGTGAGATCGTCGACGCTTTCGCCCGTGCCAAGGATTATCGCGTCACCTATCGCCCGCTGCCGATCAAGCGGCTGTATGCCGAACTGGCCGGCGGCGGCATCGACGTCAAGCTGCCCGACAATCCCGGTTGGGGCGGCGAGGCCAAGGCCGGCCTGAAGATGGCCTACAGCAAACCGGTGGCGGCCTATATCGACGGCGTGGTGGTGCGCCCGGGTTCCATCGCCAAGCCGGTGGACCAGTTCCGCAATCTGGGCACGGTGGCCGGTTTCACCCCTTATGCCTGGCTGGACCGGATCAAGGCCGACAAGGTGGCGCTCAAGGAAAATCCGCGGATGGAATTGCTGCTGCGTCAGGCGGTGGTCGGCCATGTGGACGGCGCCTATGTCAACGTGGCGGTGGCCAATCACGTGCTCAACAACATCCTCAACATGCAAGGGGCGCTGATCTTCAATCCGGCGCTGCCGCATTCACGCGATTATTACCACCTGTCCACCACCCGCCGCCCTGAAGTGCTGGCCGAGTTCGATGTCTGGCTGAAGGAAAACGCCCAGATGGTCAAGGACATCAAGGACCGCTTCGGTGCCGAAAAAGGCGTGGAATAAACCCTGACATTCCCGCCCGCTTTGCCGTAGGCTGCGGCCATGAACGCAAGCCCGACCCTGAACGGGGATATCCCCGTCGGCAATTGGATCGACCGCTGGATACCGGCGGTGATGCGCCCCTATCTGCGGCTGATGCGGCTGGATCGCCCCATCGGTACCTGGCTGTTGCTGTTCCCGTGCTGGTGGAGCATTGCCCTGGCCGGTGAAGGCTGGCCCGATTGGCGGCTGATGGCTTTATTCGCCGCCGGCAGCGTCATCATGCGCGGGGCCGGCTGCACCATCAACGACATGGCCGACCACAAATTCGACGCGCTGGTCGAGCGCACCAAGGGCCGCCCCATCCCGTCGGGGGCCGTCAGTGTCACCCAGGCCGGATTGTTCCTGGTCGCGCAATTGCTGGCCGGGCTGGTCATCCTGACGCAATTGAATGCGGCGGCGATCTGGTGGGGCGCGGCCTCGCTGGCCCTGGTCTTCCCCTATCCGCTGATGAAGCGCATCACTTGGTGGCCGCAGGCTTGGCTTGGCCTGACCTTCAATTGGGGGGCCTTGCTGGGCTGGGTGGCGGTGACCGGCCAGATGGCGGCGGCGCCCTTGCTGCTGTATGCCGCCGGCATCCTGTGGACCCTGGGCTACGACACCATCTATGCCCATCAGGACAAGGACGACGACCAGCTGATCGGCGTCAAATCCACCGCCCTGCGCCTGGGCGCCCACACTGGCCCGGCCTTGGCCGGCTTTTATGCCGGCGCGGTGGTGCTGATGGCGGCGGCGGGGATGGCCGCCCACTTGTCCTGGCCGTTTTATGGGTTGTTGCTGCTGTCCGCCGGACAATTGGCTTGGCAGGTGAGATCGTTGCGTATGGACGATGCCGCCGATTGCCTGGTCAAATTCAAATCCAACCGCCTGTTCGGGTGGGGGCTGCTGGCCGCCATCATCGCCGGCAAGGTGCTTTAGACATGATCGAAGACCCCGCCGGTTTCATCAAGGCCAATACCGAGGTGGCACAGCCGCCGGCCTGCCCGGAAATTTCCCTGTGGACCGCCACCGAAGTGACGCCGTTGTGGGAAGCGACCGAGGCGGCCTTGCTGCGTGTCAATTTGCCGCCACCTTATTGGGCGTTTTGCTGGGCTGGCGGTCAGGCCCTGACCCGCTATGTGCTCGACAACCCGGACATGGTCCAGGGCAAGCGGGTGCTGGATTTCGCCGCCGGCAGCGGCGCCTCGGCCATCGCCGCCGCCAGGAACGGCGCCGCCCACGTGCAGGCGGTTGAAATCGATGCTATGGCCGCCACCGCCATCGGTCTTAATGCCGAATTGAACGCGGTGACAATCGAGGTCATCTGCGCCGATATCGTCGGCCAGGAAAACCGCTGGGACGTGGTGGTGGCCGGCGACGTCTGTTATGAAAAGCCGATGACCGAATACATTTTTCCGTGGTTGCGTAAGCTGGCCGCCGACGGTGCCCTGGTGCTGATGGCCGATCCGGGCCGCGCCTATCTGCCCAAGCATGGTTTGTTGGAAGTGGCGCGCAAAAAAGTGGCCACCAGCCTGGAACTGGAAGACCGCACCACGCGCGAGGTGGTGATCTACAAAATCGTCGGCTAGACCATGGTGCGTAAAATCATAGGCATCATGGTCTCGCTTCATAAGCCCCTCGTCGGGCGCAATCCTCCGGATTGCGTGGGCGCTTGTCGCGGGCTGGGTTCGATTAAACGCAGTGCGCATCCGCCAAGGCTATAACGCCACGCCCTCGGGATGCTCGCTGCCGCTGCGATAGCGGAAGCTCCCTTGGCCGCTGGCGATCAGCTTGCCGTGTTCATCCACCACATCGGCCTGACAAAACACGATGCGCGAGCCGCCTCCGGTCTTTTTTGCCATCGCCCGCAAGGTGCCGTGGCGGGCCTGACCGGTAAAGTTCGTGGTGAGCGACAACGTCACCACCCGCCGCACCCGCCCTGGCAGCGGGCAAAAGGTGGCGGCGAAGCCGCAAGCGGTGTCGATCAGCGTCGCCAGCACGCCGCCATGGAGGACGCCGGCGCGGTTGGTGTGCTTGTGGTCCATATCCAGTTCCAGCACCGCCTGACCCTCGGCCCATTCGGTCAGGCGATAGCCCAATAATTGCTGGAACCCCGACGGCCCCTCTTCCTTCACCACCATGACCGTTCCCTTAAAATTGCCGCAGCAGACGCTGCAGATAATCGCGTTCGGCCTGGGGCCGGGTGAACTCGCCGGCACGGCGACGCAATTCGTCGACGATGGCCCGGGCCTTGCGCATTTCCGCCTGATCGGGCACCCGGGTGGCACCATCGTCGCCGTTGCCCGGCCCCTGGCCCATGGGTCGGCCCAAGGGGTCGCGCGGCAGGCCGCCGGGCATGGACAGCGCCCCGGCGGCCATGGCGTCAAGGCTTTGCCGCAAACCCTGCGACAGAGTGTCCAAGGCTCGGGCTTGCGCCTCGGCCGCGCCGGCCCAGTCATCGTCGCGCAAGGATTGCGCCGCTTGGTCCATGGCCTGACCGGCATCGTCCAGTGCCAACGGTTCTTGCCCCAGCCCTTCCCTCAACTGGCGGCGGGCGCCCTCGAGGATTTGGGCCAACTCATCCTGCTGACGGCTGGCGCCGGCCCCCGGCGGCGGCGTTTCCGCCCCCGGCTGGCTATGGCGGTGGCTTTGCTCCAACAGGCGCTGCTGGCGTTGCGCCAGATCGCGCAAAGTGCGCACCGCCTGGGTCGCCGCCGCCGACGGCGCCTGCGGCACGCGCGTCTGCAAACCGTCCAGGATGCCGGCCATGTTGCGCAACATTTGCCGCATGCCGTCACGGGCGCCGATGGCCGCCATGTCGCGCATGGCCTGTACCATATCCTGCAATTCGTCGGCACCGATAGCCGCCCCGGCCCCCGCCTCCAGGTCCGTGGGCAGCGTCCCCAGCCGTTCCGACAAGGCGTTGAGATAGCGGTGCAGCGCCGTCTGGAACTGATCGAGCAGCCCCGCCAATGTCGCTGCATCGGCATTGTCGTCGAGACCCCGCTCCAGGGCGCGGCGAGCCTCCTCCAGCCTTTGTTCCGCCGCCGCCAAGTCACCGTCCTCGATGCGTAAGGCGGCGTTCCACAGCAAATCCTGAATTTCGGCCAGATCAAAAACCGGAGCGGACAAGGCATGCCGGGCCAACCGCATGGCGAGAAAAGCGGCCATGTCGTTGTTGAAACGCGCCGGCTCGACCGCCAGCCAGTCGATGATGCCCATGGCGCCGGGGGCATTGGCCCGGTTTTCCGTCACCAGACGGCGCTGGTCGATCAGGGCGCGGGCATGGGGGTTCAAAAAGCTCCGTTCCGGCAGGGTCAGGGCCATGGGTTCGCCGGCGCCACGTTGGCCCAGGGCGTCCTCGGCCATGGGCTGGGCCAGCACCGGCATACCGGCCCAAGGATGGGCGGTCAGGTCATGCCACGACGACGACGCCACCTGTTTGCTGCGCCCCGCCGACAGCGGCAGATCCACCTGTAGTGGGGTTTCGTCCACCGGGGCACCCAGCCGACGGATTTCCACCCACAGACGGGTCAGGCCGTAATCGTCCTGGGCATTGACCGCCATATGCAAGCGACCGCGTTCCGCCGGTTCCGGCACCCCGGTAAAATCGATGGACGGCGACAGATCGGCGACCACCGCCAGCGGCCAGGCCACCAGCTCGCGGCCCCAATGACGGATCGCCAGACGGTTGCCGGCCTGGATGCGGGTTTCCAGCCTCCGGCTACCGTCCTCCAGCGGCGGAATCGGCACCACCACCCCGTCCACATCCAGGCTGACCTCGCCCCAGCCACCGCTGGCCACCGCCAATACGGCGCTGCCGGCAGGCACCAAGACCGCCTTGTCGCCCTGATCCGGGCGCAGCAATTGCGGCGGCGCCCCGGTATAGACCGGCGGCGTAACCCACACCTGCACCTCGTCCGGCCCCAGTCCCGGCAAGACCAGGGCCGGGTCCAAGGCCCGCACCAGCCGGGGAAAGGCATCATGAGTGCCACCGGACAAGGCCACCGCCAGCAGCAAAAGCGCACCGGCCCGCCCGCCCCAAGGATCGCGCACCGCCATGTCGGAACGCGGCCAGCCCAGCCGTGCCCGCCGCACCTGATCCAACATCCGTTGCCGATGGCTGTCCCACAAGGCCGCGTCGCCCAAGGCCGGACGGTCGCCCAGGGACTGGAAGGGGCGATGCCCCAACCCGCTGTCTTGTTCCAGCCGGCGGGCGGCGGCGACCTGATCGGGCCATTTGCTGCGCAACATGACCCGCAGCAAAAGCAACCCGACACCAATGAAGACAGCCAGAATGACAGCGTGCAGCCAGCCCGGCAGCAGGGGCAGCAGATCGAATAAAGCCAGAGCGGCGAACAAGGCGGCCAGACTGGCCAGCCATACCAGGGACGGCCACAGGACTTCCAGCCCCAGGATAAGGCGGGCCAACCGCAACCGCGTCACCATCCCGCGATCAGGCGGCAGGCTGTCGTTGGGGTTGGGCCCGCTCATCCGTCACAGCCAGTCGGGCACCGAGTCCAGCGCCAACATGTCGTCGAAGCTGGGACGGGCCCGGACCACGGCGAAGCTGTCATCCTTGACCAGCACTTCCGGCACCAGGGGCCGGGTGTTGTAGGTGGACGACATGGCGGCGCCATAGGCACCGGCGGTGCGGAAGACGATCAGATCACCCGCCTTGATCGGCGGCAACGAGCGTTGCTTGGCGAAAGTGTCGCCGGTCTCGCACACCGGGCCGACCACGTCGACGGGCAGACGCGGGGCGTCCTTGGCCGGCTCGATCACCGGTTCGATGGTGTGATGGGCTTCGTACAGCGCCGGACGCATCAGATCATTCATGGCGGCGTCGGCGATCAGGAAAGTGCGGGTGGCACCTTCCTTCACATAGACCACCCGACTGACCAGGATGCCGGCATTGCCCACCAGCAGACGGCCCGGCTCCAGCACGATCTTACAGCCCAGATCGCCAAGCGTGTCCTTGATCGCCTTGGCATAGACCGCCGGGTGGGGCGGTTCCTCGCTTTCGTACGGAATGCCCAGACCGCCGCCCAGATCGAGCCGGCGGATGTCGAAGCCGTCGGCGCGCAACATGGCCACCAGATCGCGCACCCGCAGGAAAGCCTGACGGAACGGCTCGACATCGGTCAATTGCGAGCCGATATGGCAGGCGATGCCGACCACCTCGATGCCCGGCAAGGCACGGGCCTTGTTATAGACCTCGTGCGCGCGGGTCCATTCGATGCCGAACTTGTTTTCCTTCTTGCCGGTGGTGATCTTGGCGTGGGTGCCGGCATCGACGTCGGGGTTGACGCGCAAGGCGATGGGCATGCGGATGCCGCGGGCGGCGGCGATTTTCGACAGCGCCTCCAGTTCCGGTTCCGATTCCACGTTGATCTGCATGATCCCCTTGGCCACGGCGAAGGTCAGCTCGGCCTCGGTCTTGCCCACACCGGAAAAGACGATGCGGTCCACCGGCACGCCGGCGGCCAGGGCCCGGCGCAGTTCGCCTTCCGACACCACGTCGGCGCCCGCCCCCAATTGGGCGAAGGTGCGGACCACGGCCACATTGGGATTGGCCTTGAGGGCGAAGCACACCTGGGCGTCCAGGCCGGCCTCAGCCAGGGCCTGGGTGAACACGGTGTAGTGACGCACCAAGGTGGCGGTGGAATAGCAATAGAACGGCGTGCCGACCTGGGCGGCGATCTCGGCCACCGGCACCTGCTCGGCCTGCAACTGACCGTTCACGTAATCGAAATGGTTCATGGGTTCTCCGTCTCCGGCTTTTCCTGGCCGTCCCTCTCGTCGCGGGGGAAAGTGATGTCGGGGTATTTGCGCGGATAGGTGGACCCGTCCGGCGGAACGGGCCGGCCCTTGCGACCGCAGGCGGCGAGGGGCGCCGTCAATACGGCCAACAGCAATATCCTGCGCTTCATTCTCTTTGCTCCCGTCACAGCCATCGGCTTTTGGCCGCAGCCACCTGGGCCCGCACATTGGCCGGCGCGGTGCCGCCGAAGCTGGTGCGGCTGGCCACCGAGGAGTCCACCGCCAGCACGGCGCGGGCCTGTTCGGTGATGCCGGCCTCGATGCCCTGCATTTCGGCCAAGGACAGATCCTGCAAATCGCAGCCCTTGTCCTCGGCCAGCTTGACCAGCGAGCCGGCCACGTGATGGGCGCGGCGGAACGGCATCTTCAGTTCACGCACGCACCAATCGGCGATGTCGGTGGCGGTGGTGAAGCCGGCCCCGGCGGCGCCGGCCAGCACCTCGGTATTGACAGTCATGTCGGCGATCATGCCGGTCATGGCGGCGATGGCCAGTTCCATGGTGTCGGCCACCTCGAACACCGGTTCCTTGTCGTCCTGCATGTCCTTGGAATAGGCCAAGGGCAGGCCCTTCATCACGATCAGCAGCGCATTCAGATCACCGATGACCCGACCGGTCTTGGCCCGGATCAGCTCGGCGGCGTCGGGATTGCGCTTTTGCGGCATGATGGACGAGCCGGTGGTGAAGGCATCGGACAGCTTGACGAAGCGGAACTGAGCCGAGGTCCAGATCACCAATTCTTCCGCCAGCCGCGACAGGTGTACGGCGCAGATGGCGGCGGCGGCCATGAATTCCAAGGCGAAATCACGATCCGACACGCCGTCGAGCGAATTGTTCATGGGCCGGTCGAAGCCCAATTGCTCCGCCGTGAAATGACGGTCGATGGGGAACGAGGTGCCGGCCAACGCCGCCGAGCCCAACGGACTTTCATTCAAACGGGCGCGGGCATCGGTCAGACGGCCACGGTCGCGCCCGATCATCTCCACATAGGCCATCAGATGGTGCCCCATGGTCACCGGCTGCGCCGCCTGCAAATGGGTGAAGCCGGGCATGACGGTGCCGGCATGTTCGCCGGCCCGCGCGATCAGGGCCGCTTGCAGTCCCTGCAACGCCTTTTCCATGCCATCCAGGGCATCGCGCACCCACAGGCGGAAATCGGTGGCCACCTGATCGTTGCGCGAACGCGCGGTGTGCAGCCGCCCCGCCGCCTCACCGATCAACTCGGCCAGACGCGATTCCACATTCATGTGGATGTCTTCCAGGGCCATGCTGAACGGGAACGAGCCCGCCTCGATCTCGGCCAGAACGGTGTCGAGACCGGCCAGGATGGCATCGCCATCGGCCTGGGTCAGGATGCCTTGCTTGACCAGCATGCGGCAATGGGCCTTGCTGCCCCGGATGTCTTGGGCGTAAAGACGCTTATCGAAATCGATGGATGCGTTGATCCGCTGCATGATGGCGGCGGGGCCGCCGGCGAAACGCCCGCCCCACATGGACGAGGCGGCGGCGGAAGACGCGGATTTGGAAGTATCGGTCATGGACATCCCGGAACGGCAAGAATGAAACAAGCACACCGTACCCGCCGCATCATCCTGGTGGCCGCCCTGTTGGTCCTTGCGGCCGTCGCCGGGGTGGTCACCGCCATGCTGGGGTCCGGTGGGCGCCTAAGCTACACCGAACCGGCGCCCAACCCAAGCGTCTCGGGCCGCACCATGGTCGCCCTTGCCACCGGTCAGCGCCAAGCTGCCAAGGACTTCCGTTTCGTCCGCGCCGATGGACAGGCCATGACTCTGGCCGATGTCAAAGGCCGGGTGGTGCTGGTCAATCTGTGGGCGACGTGGTGCCCGCCCTGTGTCGCCGAGATGCCCGATCTCGACCGTTTACAAGCAATGCTGGGGGGCAATGATTTTCAGGTGGTGGCGGTGTCGCTGGATCGCGGCGGCAAGGCCATGGTCGAACGCTGGAATGCCCAGGCCGGCATCAAGCACCTGACCATCCACAACGCCAACCCCGCCGACTTCCCCGGGGCCCTGCTGCCCACCTCGATCCTGTTGGACAAACAAGGCCGCGTCGCCTGGACCGGCACCGGCATCTATGCCTGGACCGAGGAGGAGGCGATCAGCGTCATCAAGGCGGTGATGGCGGAGTGAGAAAGGAAAAGGGCGCCTGAAGAAGGCGCCCCGTCCTGTTCGTTCGGAAGAAGAGTAAATCTCAACCGTCAACCCTGACTATAACCTCGACCCGGGTGATGTGGAAGCCCTCGGGTGCGTCAGGAACGCGGGTCAGCCCTACCATTTCCGCAGGGATGTCGCACAGCTTGCCCGACTTCTCGTAAAAGAAATGGTGGTGGTCCGAGGTGTTGGTGTCGAAATACGAGCGCCCGGCATCAACCACGATCTCGCGCAGCAGGCCCACATCGGTGAACTGGTGCAGCGTGTTGTAGACGGTGGCCAGGGACACCCGGATGTTGCTGCCCAGGGCCTCGGAATGCAGTTGCTCGGCCGAGATATGGCGGTCGCCGCCGTCGAACAACAGCCGGGCCAGGGCCAGACGTTGACGGGTGGGACGCAGGCCGGCGGCGCGCAACCGGTCAAGGGCTTGGCTGTAAGGGCGTACGGTTACCATGCTCATGTCGCGCGCGTCCCATGTTGGGGCTTGGACCACTCGTCCACATTGGAAGAGTTCTCTGTCGAAGCTATCACAGAGACGATTGAAAAATAAAGGGGATGCCCGGCATCCCCTTTGATCGCGGTCAAGTGGGCGGCGTTTTATGCCGCCCACCCGACATCTTTATTCGCCGGTGGCCATGCGGTCGACCAATTGGCGCACGGTGGGGATGAAGCCGCCGGCATAGAACGGGTCATTGGCGAAGCGATAGGCGTTGTGGCCGGCGAACATCAGTTCGTTTTCCACATCGCCGCCATGGCCGATGTTCTGCAAGGTCTTCTGGATGCAGAAGCTGCGCGGATCGGCCTTCTTACCGGTGGTGCCGGCATCGTTCTGCGCCCAATTGGAGAAGGCGCATTGCGACAGACAGCCCATGCAATCGACCTGATCCTTGCGGATTTCCTCGGCCTTCACCGCATCGACGAACACCAGGGTGTTGTCGGGGGTGCGCAGGGCCTCGGTGAAACCGGCGGCCATCCAGGCCAGGGCCTGTTCCTTGTCGTGGGGGGTGACCCAGACGATGCGCTTACGCGCCCCGATGGGCAGTTCGGCCACGTGGTCGCCCATGGCTTCCGACGAAAAGGCGATCTGACGGTGCGAGCGGTCGACCAGATCGGTGATGAAATCGTTCTTCACCGCCGACGAATAGAAACCGGTGGGGCTGAAACGGTGGAGCAGGACGTCGCCCGGCTTCAGGGTCAGCAGGCGGTGCTTCCAGGCGTCGGAAATCGGGCTTTCCTGGGTCAGCAGCGGACGGGTGCCGAACTGGAAGGCGATGGCCCCCAGCTCCGGGTTGCCGATCCAGTCGGACCATTCCTTCAAGGCCCAGACGCCGCCGGCCATGAACACCGGCACCGCATCGGACACGCCGCATTCGCGCATGGTGGCGCGCAGATCGCGCACGCGGGCATAGGGGGGCTCGGGCTTTTCCGGGTTTTCCGAATTGGACAGGCCGTTATGACCGCCAGCCAGCCAGGGGTCTTCATAGACGACGCCGCCCAGCAACTGGCCGTATTTGTGATAAGCGCGCTTCCACAGGGCGCGGAAGGCGCGGGCCGAGGAAACGATGGGATAGTAATAGACGCCGTACTTGGCGGCGATCTCGGCGACGCGGTACGGCATGCCGGCGCCGCAGGTGACGCCATGGATCAGACCCTTGGCCCCTTCCAGGGCGCCTTCCAGGATTTCCTCGGCACCGCCCATTTCCCACAGCACATTCATGTGCAGACGGCCATTGCCGCCGGAAATGTCATGGGCGATACGGGCCTGGGCGATGGCGCCCTTGATGCCGAAAGCGATCAACTCACCGTGACGCTCGCTGCGGGTCTTGGTGTGATAGACCATGGGGATGAGATTGCCGTTCTCATCGTAATTGTCGGCGTTGACGCCGGAAAAGGTGGCCACGCCGCCGGCTGCCGCCCACGCGCCCGAGCTTTCGCCGTTGGAAACATTGATCCCCTTGCCGCCTTCGACCAGCGGCAGGACTTCACGACCGGAAATGACGATGGGGTCTAGCTTGAACAAGGTGACGAAAACTCCCTGGCGAATGACGAGCCCGGTTGAGCGGGTTCGCGGCGGCCCCTATTTCTAGCCAGCCTTTTCACGCTTTTCTACCTTAGACGTGAAAAATTCATGACAATCGAATGTTCACCCCGGACCAACAGATCGGGGCGGTCGGAAAATACCGCTAAAACCCCGCGAAACCAAAGCATTTCCGCCCGCGACCGGCGATTGACCGTATAGGCCAGCACAGCCAGTCCGGCAGCCTTGATTTCCGTCACCCGCGTTGCCGTCAACCATGAATGGTCCAGGTTGAGTGCTTTGCATTCATAAATATCAACAAGCCGCCGCCAATCCTTGGGCAGACGTTCGGCCAGCAGCCCGCGCGGCCAGTGCGGCGCCACCTGTCGCGCCGTGGCCAAGGCCTGATGGGAAAAGCTGGAAACCAAGGGCAGGGGACGATCCGTCGGCCACACTGCCCCGGCGATTTCCAGGGCGAGACGGGCGGTTTCCGCCTCGGCTCCGACATCGGGCTTGATCTCGATGTTGACGGCGAGCCGACGATCCCGGCACAGCGCCAGTACCTCGGTCAGGGTGGGAATGGATTGCCCGCCGCCGGCATCCAGCCGCTTCAACTGCGCCAAAGTCAGGGCGGCGACCGGGCCGGTGCCATCGGTGCAGCGGTCGAGAGTGCCGTCATGAAACACCACCGGCACCCGGTCGGCGGACAGGCGGACGTCGAATTCCACCATGGTACAACCCAGGTCGGCGGCCAGGGCGAAGGATGCCAAGGTGTTTTCCGGCGCCAGACCGGCGGCGCCGCGATGGCCGATGAGGGGGGGAAGGGAAAGCATGGGCCGAGAATAACAAAACGCGGGCCGCTTGCGCGACCCGCGTTTCGTCACATCGATCCGATAAAGGCCTAAGCCTTATTCGTCGTGCTTCTTGCGGTCCTTGGAGCGCTCGGCTCGTTCGGCCTCGACCTGGGCGGTGATGTCCTCACCGGTTTCCTGATCGACGCACTTCATGGACAGCTTGACCTTGCCGCGGTCGTCGAAGCCCAGGACCTTGACCTTGACCGAATCGCCCTGCTTCAGCACGTCGGCGGTCTTGGCGACGCGGTCGCGGCTGATTTCCGAGATGTGGACCAGACCGTCACGCGAGCCCAGGAAGTTCACGAAGGCGCCGAAATCGACGACCTTGACCACCTTGCCGGTGTAGACCACGCCCAGTTCCGGCTCGGCGACGATGCCGCGGATCCAGTCGATGGCGCGCTGACCGGCATCGGCGTCAACCGAAGCCACCTTGATGGTGCCGTCGTCGTCGATGTCGATCTTGGCGCCGGTGTTTTCGCAAATCTCGCGAATGACCTTGCCGCCGGTGCCGATGACTTCGCGGATCTTTTCCTTCGGGATGTTGAAGGTGATGATCCGGGGCGCATTGCCCGAGACTTCGGTACGGGCGCTGTCCAGACCCTTGGACATTTCGCCCAGGATGTGCAGACGACCATCCTTGGCCTGACCCAGGGCGATCTTCATGATCTCTTCGGTGATCGAAGTGATCTTGATGTCCATTTGCAGGGCGGTGACGCCTTCGGCGGTACCGGCCACCTTGAAGTCCATGTCGCCCAGGTGATCTTCGTCACCCAGGATGTCGGACAGCACGGCGAAGCCGCTGTCTTCTTTGATCAGGCCCATGGCGATACCGGCGACCGGGCGCGGCATCGGCACACCGGCATCCATCATGGCCAAGCTGGAACCGCAGACGGTGGCCATGGAGGACGAGCCGTTGGACTCGGTGATTTCCGACACCACGCGGATGGTGTAGGGGAAGGATTCCTTGGTCGGCAGGCACGGGCGCACGGCGCGCCAAGCCAGCTTGCCATGGCCGATTTCACGACGGCCCGGGCTGCCCATGCGACCGGCTTCACCCACCGAATAGGGGGGGAAGTTGTAGTGCAGCATGAAGTTTTCGCGGTATTCGCCGTCAAGGGCGTCGATGATCTGCTCGTCCTGGCCGGTGCCCAAGGTGGCGACCACCAGGGCCTGGGTTTCGCCACGGGTGAACAGGGCGGAACCATGGGCGCGCGGCAGCACGCCGACCTGGCTTTCGATGGCGCGCACGGTCTTGGTGTCGCGACCGTCGATGCGGATGCCGGTCTTCAGGATGTTGCCACGGACGACGTCGGCTTCCATGTGCTTGAAGATCGGGCCGGCGACGGCCAGTTCAGCCGCCTCGGTCAGCAAAGCCAGGGCCTTGACCTTGACGGCGCCGACGGCGGCGTAGCGGTCCTGCTTCTTGACGATCTTGTAGGCTTCGGCCAGTTCGGCGGGGATGCCGGCGGCAGCGAACTTGCCTTCGACCACGGCGACTTCCGCCGGCGGGGCGGGGACGTCCCAGGGTTCCTTGGCGCAGGATTCGGCCATGTCGATGATCGCCTGGATCACCGCCTGGAATTCGCGGTGGCCGTGCATGACGGCGCCCAGCATGATGTCTTCCGACAATTCCTTGGCTTCCGATTCGACCATCAGCACGCCTTCGACGGTGCCGGCGACGACCAGATCAAGCGCCGATTCCTTCACCTGGGCGGTGGTCGGGTTCAGCACGTATTCGCCGTTGATGTAACCGACGCGGGCGGCGGCGATGGGGCCCATGAAGGGCAGGCCGGAAATGGTGAGCGCGGCGGAGGCGCCGACCATGGCGACGATATCGGGATCGTTTTCCAGGTCGTGCGACAGCACGGTGCAGACCACCTGGGTCTCGTTGCGATAGCCGTCAACGAACAGCGGGCGGATGGGACGGTCGATCAGGCGGGAAACCAGGGTTTCCTTTTCCGACGGACGGCCTTCACGCTTGAAGAAGCCACCGGGAATCTTGCCGGCGGCGAACGCCTTTTCCTGGTAGTTGACGGTCAGCGGGAAAAAATCGATACCCGGCTTGGGCGCCTTGGCGCCGACCACGGTGCACAGCACGGTGGTGTCGCCATAGGTGGCCAAAACGGCGCCGTCGGCCTGACGGGCGATCTTGCCGGCTTCCAGAACCAGCTTGCGTCCACCCCAGGTGATTTCCTTGCGGGTGACATTGAACATGCTCATACGGTCATTCCTTATTCCATGCGCACCGGGCCGGATTGCCCAGCGCGGCGTCCGTATCGCCCCCATTGGCCGACGTGACGCCCTCGCGTGGTGAGACCGAAGGGCGCTTGCCCTTCAAACGCCCTTCGGCATCACCACGCAAAGTATAAATACAAAAAAATCGACGGGAGCCCCAGCCGCCGTTGACGACTGACCGGGGCTCCGGCGCCGATCTTAACCGACCAGATTACTTGCGCAGGCCCAGACGGGCGATCAGCTGCTCGTAACGGCCAACATTCACGCTCTTGACGTAGTCGAGCATGCGGCGGCGCTGGCCGACCATGATCAACAGACCGCGGCGCGAATGGAAGTCCTTCTTATGGGACTTCATGTGCTCGGTCAGATTGCGAATGCGTTCGGACAGGATGGCAACCTGGACTTCCGGCGAACCGGTATCGCCCGGCTTGGTGCCGTATTCCGTGATCAGTTCCTGGGTACGCTCAGGCGTAATCGACATCGTCTTCTCCTGCATGAGATGGTTGGAGATTGATAACGCGCAGCGATCGGACTTCAGTGCCGTCGCAGCACGCCAGCGCCACCAGCCTGTTTCCGTCCATGGCCCGAACCGTGAGATTCCTGGGCAGGGCGGGCAGTGCGTCGCGGTCAGCCAATTGGCCGATGGCCAGAACCTGACCGCTGTGGAGACGCCGGGCCTCCGCCGCCGTCAGGGCCAGCGCCGGGATGTCGTCCAGCGCGGTCTCGATCGGAAGCAGATATGCCCGAAGGGCGGGAAGTTGCCCCAGAGTGGTGAATTTGTCCAGGGAAATCGCGTTTTGTTCGGTGAACGGGCCGCAGGCCAGCCGCCGCAACCGGGTGATATGGCCAACGCTTCCCAAGGCAACCGCCAGGTCGCGGGCGAGCGAGCGGATATAGGTGCCCTTGCCGCAGCGGACTTCCAAGTCCACATGATCGGCATCGGGCATGCCCAGCACGGTCAGGCCATGGATAGTGACCACACGCGCCTTCAAGTCCACCTGCTCGCCGGCGCGGGCCAGATCATAGGCGCGCTCACCCGCCACCTTGATGGCGGAAAAGATGGGGGGAACCTGGGAAATATCGCCGGTGAAGCGCGGCAGCATATCATTGATGGCCTGGGCCGAGGGCCGCACGTCGGAGGTGGCGATGACCTCGCCTTCCAGGTCGTCGGTGGAACGGGCCTGACCAAAGCAAATCGTGCAGCGATAGGTCTTGGCCCCATCCATCACCCATTGCACCGTCTTGGTCGCCTCGCCCAGGGCGATGGGCAGGATGCCGTCGGCCAACGGGTCAAGGGTGCCGCCATGACCGACCTTGGCCGCGTTCAAGGTGCGCCGGACGATGGACACCACCTGGGTCGAACCGATACCCACCGGCTTGTCGATGGCCAACCAGCCGTCGATAGGAATGCCTTTGCGCTTACGGGCCATGAAGAGGTTCCGGGACACGGATGAACACGGATGAACACGGATAAAAGAAAATACACCCACCCCAGGCGGTGATCAGGCCAACCCGGCTGGCCACGGGCAAAGAGTTCATCCGTGTTTATCCGTGTTCATCCGTGTCATTACCCCTACTCGCCGTCGTCTTCGCCGTCGGCTGCATCCACCACCCGCACATCATCGTTGGCGCCCAGGTCGCGCCGGACCTGGGGACTGCGCAGCAGAGCGTCGATGTGGCTGGCCTCGTCGAAGCTGGTGTCGGCTTGGAAGAACAGATCGGGGGCGATGCGTAAATCGACCTGACGGGCGACTTCGTGACGGATAAAGGATCGCGCCCGCTTCAGCCCCTTGACCACGGTCTCCACCTCGCCGCCGCCCAAGGGGACGACGAAGACGGTGGCGTTCTTCAAGTCGGGGCTGATGCGCACCTCGGTCACGGTGATGGCGCGACCGGCCAGATCGGGATCGCGGATTTCTCCGCGCTCGATGATGTTGGCGATGATGTGACGCAGCTCCTCGCCCACGCGCAATTGGCGCTGGGTCGGTGGCTTTTGGCCTCTGGGCATTGCCTTGTCCTCCGCAGGATGGGGCGGCGTCCTTTACAGGACGCCGGCCACCTCCTCGATTTCGAAGCATTCGATGACGTCACCGACACGAATGTCTTCGTAATTGGTGAACGACATGCCGCATTCATAACCTTCGCGGACTTCCTTGACGTCGTCCTTGAAGCGCTTCAACTGCGCCAGATGACCCTGATGGATGACCACGTTGTCGCGCAGCAGGCGAACGCCGGAACCGCGCTTGACGATGCCTTCGGTGATCATGCAGCCCGCGACCTTGCCGGTCTTGGTGATGTTGAACACTTCGCGGATCGAGGCGTAGCCCAGGAAGTTTTCCTTGAGCGTGGGGGCCAACATGCCCGACAGCATGGTCTTCATGTCGTCGGTGACGTCGTAGATGATGCTGTAATAGCGGATGTCGACGCCGTCGCGGCGCGCCATGTCGCGGGCCTGCGGGTTGGCACGGACGTTGAAGCCGATGATGATGCCGCCCGTGGCCTTGGCCAGGGTGATATCGGATTCGCTGACCGGGCCGACGGCCGAGTGCAAAACCCGCATCTTGACCAGATCGTTGCCGATCTTGGCCAGGGCACCATTGATGGCTTCCACCGAGCCCTGCACGTCGCCCTTGACCACCACCGGCAGTTCCTTGGCTTCGCCGGCCTTGATGGCCGAGAACATCTGTTCCAGGGTGCCGCGCGCGGCCAGCTTGGAGCGGGCTTCACGCTCGACGCGCTGACGGTAGCCGGCGATTTCACGGGCGCGGGCTTCGTCTTCCACCGCGACGAAATCGTCGCCGGCAGCCGGAGCGCCATCCAGACCCAACACCTCGACCGGGGTGGACGGGCCGGCTTCGTCGACGCGGTGACCCTTGTCATCGATCAGCGCGCGCACCTTGCCCCATTCGGAGCCGGCGACGAACACGTCGCCCACCTTCAAGGTACCCTTCTGCACCAGCACGGTGGCCACCGGGCCGCGACCCTTCTCCATCTTGGCCTCGACCACGGTACCTTGGGCGGTACGGTCGGGATTGGCCTTGAGGTCGAGAACTTCGGCCTGCAGCAGGATGGCTTCTTCCAGCCGCTCCAGGTTCATGCGCTTCTTCGCCGACACTTCCACCGCCAGGACGTCGCCGCCCAGTTCCTCGGTGACCAGATCGTGTTGAAGCAGTTCCTGACGGACGCGTTCCGGCGTGGCGCCGGGCTTGTCGATCTTGTTGATGGCGACGATGATCGGCACACCGGCGGCCTTGGCGTGGCGGATGGCTTCCACCGTCTGCGGCATGATGCCGTCATCGGCGGCCACCACCAGCACGACGATATCCGTCACCTTGGCGCCGCGGGCGCGCATGGCGGTGAAGGCTTCGTGGCCGGGGGTGTCGATGAAGGTGATCTTGTCGCCCGAACGCATGGTCACCTGATAGGCGCCGATATGCTGGGTGATGCCGCCGGCTTCGCCGGATACCACGTCGGTTTCGCGCAATGCGTCCAACAGCGAGGTCTTGCCGTGATCGACGTGACCCATGATGGTCACCACCGGCGGGCGGCTGATCAGCACGTCGTCCTGATCGACGTCGCCTTCCAGACCGACCAGCACGTCGGCTTCCGACACGCGCTTGACGTTGTGACCGAACTCGGCGACCACCAGTTCGGCGGTATCGGGATCGATGGACTGGTTGATGGTGGCCATCACGCCCATGCGCATCAGGCACTTGATGACATCGCCGCCACGGGCGGCCATGCGGTTGGCCAGTTCCTGCACGGTGATGGATTCGGGGATGATGACGTCGCGGACCACCTTCTCGGCGCCCTTTTGCATCATCTTCTGCCGTTCGCGTTCCCGCGCCCGCTTGACCGCGGCCAGCGAGCGACCGCGTTCGCCACGATCATCGTCGGTGAGCGCATCGGTGATGGTCAGCTTGCCGGTACGGCGGCGCTGATCGACGCGCTTGACCGGCGGGGTCTTGTGCAGGGCGGCCTTCTTCTTGGCCCGCTCTTCCTCGTCCTCGGCCTCGCCGGCGGGACGCACGGCACCGGGAACAACCGCCGGCTTGGGCGGCGGCGGTGCGGTCATGCGCGGTCCCTGGCGGACTTCCGCCGGAGCAGCATTGGCAG
>Ga0209066_10001968_pt1 | contig 26031 bp, 31 predicted proteins | sample All_14_2_FD_187198 | JGI IMG/M metagenome (GOLD analysis project Ga0209066, IMG submission 187198) | Freshwater microbial communities in response to fracking from Pennsylvania, USA - Allegheny Zone_MetaG_DW_15 (SPAdes) (version 2) ...
CGCCTGATGGGTTACCGAGGCCTGGACCCGTGCCGATCTGGCGGTGAGTGGCGGGCTGGGTGGAGCGGCTGCGTGGACGCTTGCGGCCGCGCGGCCGCCACACCCAGCCCCCGTGAGGGGGCTGCCAATTCCAGGGATGGCTCCGTGGCTTCACGCCCGACCAAGTAGATCTAGCCACGGAGCCATCCCGCCTTGTTATGGGGCCAGGCCCCACGCCTGACGGATTCTCGAGGCCTGGCCCCGTGCCGATCTGGCGGTGAGTGGCGGGCTGGGTGGAGCGGCTGAGTGGCCGCTTGCGGCCGCGCGGCCGCCACACCCAGCCTCCATGAGAGGGCTGCCAATTCCAGGGATGGCTCCGTGGCTTCACGCCCGACCAAGTAGATCTAGCCACGGAGCCATCCCGCCTTGTTGTGGGGCCAGGCCCCACGCCTGATAGGTTGCCGAGGCCTGGACCCGTGCCGATCTGGCGGTGAGTGGCGGGCTGGGTGGAGCGGCTGCGTGGCCGCTTGCGGCCGCGCGGCCGCCACACCCAGCCTCCATGAGGAGGGCTGTCAATTCCAGGGATGGCTCCGTGGCTCCACGCCCGACCAAGTAGATCTAGCCACGGAGCCATCCCGCCTTGTTGTGGGGCCAGGCCCCACGCCTGACGGATTCTCGAGGCCTGGCCCCGTGCCGATCTGGCGGTGAGTGCCGGGCTGGGTGGAGCGGCTGCGTGGACGCTTGCGGCCGCGCGGCCGCCACACCCAGCCCCCGTGAGGGGGCTGCCAATTCCAGGGATGGCTCCGTGCCGATCTGGCGGTGGTTGGCGGGAACGTTCCATGTGAAACTTTCTCAACTTGGGCGACTCAAGAAGCGCAAAGCGCGCTATTATCTCCAGATGAAGTTCATCCTGGATATGGGGATCTCACCGAAGGTGAAAGCCTGGTTAAGAGAGGTAGGCCATGAAGCCCTGCATATAGACGATTTGAACCCGCGAGCTCTCGACTCTGAAATTCTCAAGATGGCTCAGGACGAGGGGGCGGTGGTCTTGACCTCCGATAAAGATTTCAGCGAACTGCTCGCGTTGGGCAATCTTTTGAGCCCCTCCGTTATCTTGTTTCGCCTTATTCCAGCGCCAGCACACGAGGTGATTCGTCGATTGTCAGCCGTTCTCGCAGACCATCATCTAGAGCTGGAGAAGGGCTGTATGATCACCATTGGCTTGGGCAAGCCACGCTTGCGACTCTTGCCGCTCAAGTCCTGAACTTGTCTATTTGGAGATTTTCAAGGATAATGGCCCTATGTCTTTGCTTGAACGCATCACTCAGGAGCCCGGCAAGTTGGGTGGAAAGCCTTGCATCCGCGGCCTTCGCATCAGTGTGTCCCAGGTTCTGGGGATGCTGGGCGAGGGCCTGAGCACGGAAGAGATTCTGGACGACTTCCCCTATCTGGAGGCCGAAGACATCCAGGCTTGCCTCGTCTATGCAAGCCAATTGACTCAGGCTCCTCAGTCTCTTCGCATCAGCGCCTGAACCGGGCGTAGCATTCGGGCCAAGCGCAGGAGAGTAGGAACGAGTAAGAATCTCTGCTACTGGAGGCGTCGGGGTAGGTGCAGTGCGGCGCCGTCTTCATCCAGTCAACGATGAAGCTTACTTTGAAATCTGACATAGCCAAGCTAGGGCTTACCTTGTGGCAGGCGCTGGGAAGCTCTTGGGAAGGGGTGGAGGGTGAGACACTGTTCTCGATCCCGAGGCTAAGGATTCAGCCAGAGCTCACGCCTACAGTTGAGTAGCATGGTTTTCTCTTCCGGCGGATTCTTCTCAGGCTTGCCTCCGGCACGGCTGGCCTCGTCCTTCGAAGCCTGGCGATCAGCGAGTAGGAAGAAATGGGTCCGAGTAGGAAAGGTCTGAAACTCGGTAAGAACGGGCGGATCTCTGTGTGGCCAAGCTTTCGATTTCGATTCCCGACGACCTGAAGGAACTGCTGACTGAGCGAGCTGACGCAGAGCATGTGCCCGTCAGCCAGATTGTCAGCGATGCCCTTCGCAGCTACTTCGAGAAACCGCCAGACCCGGTGACGCCACCTAAGCCGACTACTCCATCCGATACGGCAACGAGCTCCGCTGAAATCCGGCAGATGCAAGAGTATCTCTGGGATCTTCACCATAGCTACGAGCGCACTCGGTCAACGGTGTTGGTTCTGTATCACCGGGCTGACGAGAGCAGTGGTGATACAGAGCTGCTGGGCATTCCACCAGAGTCCAGCTTTAAGAAGCCACCCTGGCCCAAGCCGCGGCCTCAATTGCCGTGAGTTGCTTGAACTTCCTTAAACCGGGCCCGCAATGCCATATAAACATTGGGGTTGCGCGTGTAAGAGATCGGCCATGCATGGATAAGATCTGGCACATGTCCGAAAAGGGAACCGTTTCGGCGGAATGGTTCCCAAACGGCGTTCGCTGACGTATGTCTGAAGACGAAATTTCCTATCTTCGCTTCGACCAGGAGTGGCCACTGGAGCTAAGCGATGAGGTGGTGACCCCGAACACGGACCGTATGCCGATCGTCCCTGACCGAGTTGAGATTGCCGCTTTGCTGGCCGGCGAGGATGTGCTCGAGCGCCTGGCGTTTCGCACCCTGTATGAAACGGGTCTGCGCGAGGCGGAGTTTTTGGAGCTGAGCCGGGAGCAGCTCAAGGATGGTTTCTTGGAGGTGGCGGGGCGGCGGGTGCTGATTCGGGAGGAGACGCTGGGCGAGCTGCACCAATTGCCGGAGGGGGCGAGGCTGTTTGGCTGGGAGGCGGCGGAACTGCGCAAACGGTTGAGGGCGCGAGCCAGGAAAACCGGGCTGATCAAGCGCTACGATGGAATGGACCGCAGGTTGATGCCGGCGATGTTCCGGCACGCCTGCGGGGTGCATCTGATCGAGAACGGCATGGACATCTTTGCGTTGCACGTGCTGTTGGGGCATTCGTCAATCTACACGTCCTTTCGGGTAGCGGAGATGGCGGTGGGAGTTTGCCGGGAGAGCTATGAGCGGTTTCATCCGCTGGCCAAAGTGCCGGCGACTCCGATCAAGCCCAAGCGCGGGTTGCGGCTGAGAGAACCCGCTGAGCTTAAGGAAGGCAAGGCGAAGCCGGCGGACCTGAGCCGTCCGGATATGGTCGTCCTGTTTGCGGCCGCCAAGGATGACCGCGAGCGGTTGCTGAGTCGCCTGTTTTATGGCTCGGCCGTACGAGTAGGGTCGGCGGCTGAACTTTGCTACCTGGACATCTTTTATGACGAGCGACGCCTCTTTTTGCGGGCCGCCAAGGGCGATGTGGATTTGTATGTGCTGATGGACCAGGGCACGGCGGAGATGCTGCGGATGTATCAAGACAAGGAGCCGGTGACCGACAGTGTGTTTGAGCTGGGCACCCGACAGATGAATCGGCTGATCACCGACATGGGCGTGCGCTCCGGATTGCAGGCCAAGGCGGAACCGCTGGGCCAGAGTGTTTCGCCGCACTGTTTCCGGCACGCCTTTGCAACCCATTGCTACGAGGCCGGTATGGGACTCGACCACATTCAGAAGCTGCTGGGGCACTCTTCGCTGGCCACCACCAACGACTACATCTTCCAGCATTTTGAGCGCCACCAGGCGGTCTATCGGGCGATCGTGGACCGGCTGTAAGAGTCGTTCACTGCTGGGCTCGAGCGGCAAGCAGCGTTCTGTATTGACAATTAACGCTCGTCTAGAGCCGAGACCGACTACTGGAATCGGGATAAGGTGCTTCCCATTGGTACCCTTCTGGCTTACATCATTGGTCGACAGTATCGTCCGCCGCAAGCTTCGCAGGATGCGCAGCAAACGTCATGGGAATTGGCTTTCGGCGCCTGCGGCGCCTTTCTTCTCAGAGTGGTATTGAGTGTGTTTCAATTCGCTTACATCCAGAGTCGATAGCTTTTATGACGCTTTGCGGGTGAATGACGGGCTCAATCCTCGCCTGAGATTGGCTTTGGGAGCGGCTGGTTGAAAGCGCCGCAAGGGCTTCTTTAAGGTGCGGCAAGTTCTTTGTTGACCAGGTTTTTCGTGCCTGCGGCGCTTGCGACAACTTACATCATCAGTCTATAGTTCAACTTGATTCTTCAGGCCTGACTGAGTCTGCTGGAGCATGGACAATAGCATACCGCGGAGCAAAGGGTCGTTTTCGTTAAGGTCTTGTTTTTTTGATTCCGGTAGGAAGCGCATTTGCTGGATGGCGTCTTTTTTAAGCGCCTGGCGCTCGCTGGGGGATAGGGATTGATAGCGGGCCCAGAGAGCATTCTTGGCGAGCTGCTCTTGCTGCTGTACGCGCTCCTGGGCCTCCAGGAGGTCTTGCTGACGACTGGCCTTCTCATGACGCTGCTCGGGGGACTGGTAGCCTTGTACGGCCTTATAATCGTCTTCAATGGCCTTTCGCAGCCAGCCGGTCGGGTTGCGAGCAATCAAGGGGCTCTTGGCCTTCTTGAGTTGTTCGAAGATGTCGATCTTTTCCTGGATACTTTCCCCATGCAGCCGGTCAAGTTTTGCCGCTACTCGCTGGCTCAGCCCGCAGGCCATCAGGGCCAGCTGATTGGCGCTTGCTTGTTCCTCGTTCTCATCCAAAGTCGGATTGGGCAATTTGTTCGCGGAGAAACAATATTGCACAAACCAGACTTCGCGATCTGGGGACCAACGGTAGGTCCAGGAGCCTAAAAATCCGCGTTCCTGCAACTCTCGGTGGGCGGTATCCAGATGCTGCTTGATTTGAGAAGCGTAACGCCGCACACCTAAATCGAGTCCTAGATTAACGGTGGCCAGGGTGTTGAGTTCGATGTCAAAAACGTTGGACCGGTACCGGCGTTTGTCCAAATATCGATAAAGGCGCCGGGAGATGGCGGAGGGTAGGCTGTTGTAGAGCTTCATATCCAGCCGCTTCATGTTGCCGACACGCATGCTCTGGAAGAACTTGTCGTTAAAGGAAACATGAGTGAACGGGATGGCCAATTGCCCTTGTCGAGACGCGCCAGTTGGTTGATCGGCGATTAAGTAGTCGTCTATCAGTCCAAAGTTAAGCGAGGTGTAGCTTTTACGAGCGTTGTCCCAGAATGAGTTCTTGGCCAGGATGCGTACGCCGGCCAGGCGGTCCAGGCTGGCTTCGATGCGCTTGTAGGTGCGCCCATTGGTGGGCCATTCCAGGATCTGCATGAGCTCGTAACGCGAGAACTGGACCACCCGATTTTGCAGACCTTGATCGGAGGCGAGCTTGAGAAGGGCGATCAGGACGTCGTCGTCTCCCGCCCGCGGGAGGCCATGTTGATCAGAGCCGGTGATGGTCCAGGTCTGTTCCAGACGTTTGCCATCGGGCGTGATGATCGACTGCTTGCGCTCAATCGTTTTAACGCCGTGAGGATTGCGGTCGGAGGCCAGGCCGAGCGCGAACTCGGCCAGATTCATCTCGTCACGGCCAGTCTTCTCTTCTTTTACTGGAAGCAGCTTGGATTTGGGCATCTTTATCCCCCAAAGATTAGACGTATAAAAAACACACAATTTTTCATGTGTGTTGTTTGTACACATGTGTAGTTTGTAGTTTGGTCGGACCCGCAAAGGCCTTTGGGAACAGGCTCAAGTGGGGCATGATTTACATCAGGAGTCGATGATCCTTACATCAGGAGTCGATGATCCTTACATCAGGAGTCGATAGTCCTTACATCAGGAGTCGATGATCCTTACATCAGGAGTCGATAGTCCTTACATCAGGAGTCGATACCCTCGGACGGGGTTCGGAACGCTTACATCGAGAGTCGATAGTTGCTTACATCAGGAGTCGATAATCCTTACATCAGGAGTCGATAGTTGGGGGGTGCCCAACATGGTTTCCAACTGCGCTTTGGGAATGCGCCACTGGCCGCCGAGTTTGGTGCCGGGCAGCACTCCTCGGCGTAAGTTGCGGTAGACCGTTTCGCGATTTAACCGCAGTAGCGTAGCCGCTTCTTCGGGGGTCAGTAGGTCCGATTGCATGGGTAGCCTTTCTAAGATGAGTGAAAATAATACAACCTCACACGTTTTTATACAGGAAAACTTTTCAATGGGCTAGTCCAAATCTCTGTTCGATGCTTGCGGTTCTTGCGGCAATCAATGCCTGCGGCTCTTACGGTGACGCAAGAGCCGAAGAAATTTCAATTCCAGCCAGGTTTGCAAGCGCCTGTTGGAAAATTAAGTGGTATGGATGATTTGATTGGCTTAAAGCAAGCGGCCGAGCAACTGGGCGTAAGCAAAGATACTCTCTGGCGGGCCATACGTCGCCAGGAACTTGAGGCGGAAAGGAACCACGGTCCGAGCGGGACTCAGTACTGGCTCTCCTGGCAAAAGGTGGAGGAGTGGTGGGAATACCGCCGGAGCGGGAAGCGGAATGAGGAGGAAGCGCCTCAAGCGTCAGAGACCATCGTGGGGCGTGTGGTTATGGAGTTTCCGTGGCAAGCGCCGCAAGCCTCGGAAGAGGCTTGCGAGGTGCTTGAGGCGCCTGCGGTGGAGGTGTTGTCGGCGCTTGCCGTTCCTGAGGCGGTCGCCGTTGTGCCCGCTGAAGTCCATTTGCAGGCTTTGCGCTTGGTGGAGCGGGCCCAGCTTCAGGTCGAGGCGATGCGCTATGAGCTTCACAGCACCCGTAAGGTGCTCAGCGAGCAGGCTGAGAGCCTGGCGGAAAAAGAAACGCGTGCGCGCCAAGCAGAGCTACTGCGCGAAGAAAATCAGCGCAATCAGGCTTTATGGGAGGTTGAGAAGTCTCAATTGGTGATTGAGCTGGCTCACCATCGAGATCGTGTGAACTGGCTGGAGAAACGAGTTCCGGGGTGGGTCAGAGGCTTGTTTGGAGCAAAGTAACTCTGCAAGATTGCGGTGGCCTGACGGAGTGACTTCGAAGGAATAGCCGGATAGGTGCCGCTCCAAGCCTCGTTCATATGAAGTCTCAAGTGCAACCTGAGGGAGGAGCTGGACGAAGCTTTGTTTGAAAGGCGTTGCGATGCCCGAGCCACGGACTGAACAAACGCTGCCACATCTGATGCGGCAACTCGTTCCCCTAGCCATGTCGGATGTCATTATGGCTTTGGGAGACCCTTTGCAGATTTCCACCGTTTCTCGGTTGGGAAATCCCAAGGCGAGTTTGGCCGCTATGGGCGTGGTCAAGGCGCTAGCAAACCTCCTTGAGAGTCCGATTATCATGATTTTGCAGACCTCGACGGCGCTTTCCGGCGATCGTCGGGCTCGACAATGTCTGGTTCGCTTTGTGTTGATGTTAGCGCTGTTGTGCAGCGGCACGTTTCTGGCGCTCAATTTGCCCGGCCTGTACGATTGGGTTTATTTGCGGGTGTTCGGGGCGACGCCTGAGATAGCGGCGGCGGCCCGGCCTGCCATGATGTGGATGGTTTTGTGGCCGGCCCTGATCGCCTGGCGCCGTTATTATCAGGGCATCATGATTCGCAACAAGCAAGGAAAGTGGTTGGGCTGGGCTTCCATCGGCCGGCTGAGCGCTTTCGCGACTCTGTTGCTGATCGGATATTGGCAAGGAGGGTTAGGACCGGCGGTGGCTGCTCGAGCCCTGATCGGTGGGCTGCTGGCCGAGGCACTGTTGGCCCAGTTCTTTGCCTATCGTTCAGCTTCGGTGGCGACTTTCGCCAGCGACACCGATCCCAAGCTCCCGCAGTCGTTGCCGGCCTTAACCAACTACTACTTACCGTTGGCTTCCACGATGGTGATCGTTTGGGGTGGGCGAGCCATGCTGGTTGCGGTAGTGGCGCGGGCGGTGGATGGTCCGCTGGCGCTGGCTTCTTGGCCGGCGGCCTGGAATTTCTTGTTGTTGGTGGCCAACTGCACGCGGATGGTGCAGCAAATCATTATCGCTCACGTTCGAGAAGTTCGTTTTGAAACGCTCCTTCGTTTTGCGGCCACAGCGGGACTTTGGGCGAGCGGGTTCATGGTGCTGTTGGCTTTTAGCGGTGCGGGCGGGCGCTTGCTGCTAGGCCTGTTGGGCAATCAGCAGGAGCTTTATGCGACGGCTCTGCCGGTGCTCCGCATTGGCTGTATGCTGCCTTTGCTGGTGGCGCTGCAGAATGCCTGTCAGGGATTTTGTATAGTGGCCGGTAAGAATTGGCGGATCCAACAGGCAACCATGGGCAGCCTCCTGACTACTTTGGTGGTGACTTTTGGACTGGCAGAAGCGGGAGGGTCAGGCACCGTTTCTGCCATTTGGGGGATGATGCTGGGCTTGTTGGTGGAGGTGTTGGTGTTGGCGACAGGGGCGGGGGGAGCGCGTTTTCTTTACGTCTCCTCGGAATCGGCCAGCATTTGAAAGCGATCGGACCATGGACATGCGGTGCAGCTAATGGATGGAAGCGGCTAGCTTTTTCGTCAATCGGGGCGGGAGGGGCCCGGCTAAGCCCAGAGGGCGATAGGTCCGGATTTTGAAGTCCAAGCCCAAAGAGCTTGTCAAATTGGCCCAGGAGGACATGCATGAGTCAGGATCTGATTCGTATTGGGGAGCTTTCCCGCGTGACCCGGGTTCCCATTGCCACCTTGCGCTACTATGAGAGCGAAGGTCTGATCAAATGTGTGCGCATCCGGTCGAAGTATCGAATGTTTACGAAAGAAACATGCGATAATGTTCTGGGCATCCTTCATCTGAAGTCGCTAAAAATTCCTCACGGAGAGATTCAGCGGATCTTCCGCCCCGATGTGTCAGGGCAGGCTACACGGGAGCACTACCTGGAACTGCAACAGCGGCTTGCTCACATTTTGGAGCACAAGAGTATCTGGGAGGAGGAAGAGCGCAAGGTTCGTTTGCTTTTGGAGGATTCACTCGCAGAGTGAGGTGGGATGTGGCTTTTTACTAATTGCGCCGCGCAAGCGCTGCATGACACTTGCGGCGTTTGTAAAAAACTCTCTTGAGCTAATCAGAATTTGGTCGCGTCGATGACTAACCAGACCAGGTGGGCTCGGTAAGACCCTTCTGTCGATTGGTAGAGATCAACTAGTTCCTGGTTGAACTGAGGGTGGTGGGCTGCGGGTAATCTCTCCCAATAGGGGGACCAACCCCAGCAAGGCCACTGAAGGAAGGTCTCCGGACTGGAAAAGTCAACCACGTGATCGATGAGTTCGGAACGGTTTTTCTTGAGACGAGCTTTTTCAAACCAGGGCTCGCAGGACTTCGGTGAGATGAAGTGCCAGTCGGGCCGAAAGTTTCCAAAGTATTTCTTCCAGCTTTCTCTTCTGCAGAGTTCATTCAGGCAAAGGTTGACCTGCTGGGCATTGCCTTTGCCCATGAACCAGACGTGAAAGCACCCTCCTGGACGGAGATGCTTAGACAAGGCGGGAAAACAAGCGCCTGGGCAGGGAAGAAAGTGTAAGCAACCTCGGGAAACGACAAAGTCGAAAGGCTCTTCTTTGAATCGCAGAGTTGTGGCGTCCGCGGGCCGAAAGCGAAGATTGGGATAGTCAGCGCCGCAATAGCGCCGAGAGGCGACGACGATGCTGTGATAGGAACTGTCGACCCCGCCTAGCGGCACTTGTTTGGACATTTCGGCCGTGAGATCACCAATTCCGCAGCCTACGTCCAGGATGCGAGATTGAGGGGTAAAGCGAGCGAAGCAGTCCTGAAATTTCGGCATAGGAGTGACTGCCCAGACCTGCCGAAAGGGCCTTCGTTATTGTCTAAAGTGAGACTTAAAACTCGAGGCTTCCCAGTAGTTTCTATGCACGGAAAGTTATAGCTTGCGAGGAAAGTTTACGGTCTGGCAACAAAGGTAACCTAACGCCAACATTGCGGTGGTTCCTATTTCAGGAAGCCCCGTTATGCTGGAGTTAATCGGCGAACAAGACTTATGGCATGGAGGATTTACAAAATGACGGGCATTGGCGGATTTGGGAACATTCAATCGGGCGGCACGCAAAGTCTGGAACAGTTGTTGCAACTGGCTCAGCTCCAACAGGCACAAAAGATGCAAGGCATGGGCGGTATGGCCAATAGCCTGGGCGGTGGCGGTTGCGGCTGCGGTTGTTCTGGCGGTGGCGGTTGTGGTGGAGGCTGCTGCGGTATGGCAGCCCAGGCGGCGGGAGGAGCTCGCGGTATTTTAGGCTAATACTCCCTTACATCGTTGCTAAGAGGCCGCGCGAGAGTAATATCTTGCGCGGCTTCTTTTTTCGCTGTTTGTGTCACTCGCTGAATTGAACAGAGTCCACTCCATGGGAGGAAGCTGACGCCGAAGCAATCCCCTGCTCGGTCAAGAGGGGAGTGATTATGGATTGCAACTGGCCGGCGGCTGTGAAAATGCGTAGCCAGCCATTGTTAAGGTCCGAGGTTTCTCGGCTTGAAAAAGTCTTCCCCATTTGCTCTATACCCGCGGATACTTCCTGGCAAAGTTCCTGCAACTGGAGAAGAGTGGCGCGCAAGGTGGCGTCTGCCCCGGTGCCGCTCGGGCGAGGATATGATTTGACAATGGTCTTCAGGTCACCGAGCGGCTCTTGTAGATCCGATAGGGTGGCATCACCCGCTAAAACACTTAAGTACACTCTGTAAACTGAGACATACTCTGGACCAAGGTGGAGAAACTGGCGCGCGGCCTGAGAATCAGGCTCCAGGTCGGGATAGAGCAGATCCAGGTTGCATTCGGGGCAGAGTCTATCCGCCGTCTCGGCTCCAAACCCACACTTGGGGCAACGCAGATGAGGCGCATGCAGCCAATTCTCGATGTCCTCAGTGTGCTGGCGAAGAGAGGTGGTGGCAGCCCGCAGATAGACCAGTTCATCGGCGACTCGCTCACTACGGGAACCGGCCACCCCGTCCTGAATCTCTTCGAGGCAAGCCTCCAGGTCCTGGTAGGCTTCGATGGTCCCCTCCAGGAGCTTTTGAAAATCGGGAGCGGGCCGACCGCTTTCCAGGTCCTGGTTAAGCACCGCGGCGGCCTCTCGGATGCTTCCAAGCAGCCCTTCTATGCGCATCTCCAAGCAGCCGGGAGAGGGGGACTGGATCCACTCCTCGATTTCCTGGTAAATCTGCTTCAACGTCGCCGGTGGACCGGCCAGAAAGGGTTCCATGGTCATCGGTAGCTTGTTCCACGGAGATTTCCAGGCTCCCTGTCGTTGGCGATCTTGGTGCGGGAGTTTCAACATTGAAGTCTTAGGTCTAATCTTAACTTTGCGGTATAGGCGTCCCCGACTCGGTTACTATTGTAGGTTCCTGTTGGACTGCGAAAACGGCACACTAAAATGGAAACGTGAACCAATTCCTGGTTCCGTTACCTGAAGGAGGTCCCCATGTTTAAGAAATTGCCATTGCTGGCCGTAGGTTTTGCGGTTCTGGTTAGTAGCTTTGCCGTCGCAGCTCCTCCAGCCAAGGGAACAACTGTAGCAGTTAAGACTCCTGTCAAAGCGAAGAAGGCGCCACCTGTTCGGAAAGTCAAGCCCAAGCCGGGCCACAAGATGACCCCCGGTATGAAGATGCCCATGAAATAGTTCTCCTCCAGCGCCGTGAGATGCTTCATCTCACGGCCTGGAGAAACTAGAGTTTGAGGATGCCTCGGGGGTTGACGGCCTGGCCTTGTGCGTTGCGATATTCGAAGTGCAGGTGGGGTCCGGTTGAGTTGCCGGTGCTGCCCACCTGGCCGATGACCTGGCCTTGCTGCACTTTGGCTCCCTGAGAGACGTCCCGCTTGGACATGTGTGCGTAACGGGTGCTGGTGCCGTCGTCATGCTTAATTTCGACCCATTCGCCATAGCCCGATGGGTCGGCTTTGGATACGTTGACGGTGCCGCCTTTGACGGCTCGAATAGGAGTGCCGGTGGGTTTGGGCAGGTCGATGCCGCTATGCACCTCGGATGCGCCGGACGTGGGAGAATTTCGGGGGCCAAATTCAGAACTTACGGAGAGCTTTCCGTCGAGTGGATTAACGAAACCGCCAGGCCCTTTCGTTGCTGAGGTGCTGGGCGTGGTTGCCTGGGCGCCGCCGCTGACCTGGCTGAAGTCTTTTGCTTTTGCCGACGAGGTCAATCTTTGCAAAGAATTGGCATCTTGACTGGAAGTGCCCGCGGTCTGCCCGCTAGCGCCAGTACCCGTTCCCAGGAGTTGTGTGAGCAACTGAAGCAAGGTCATCAAGATGTTGGAAGTTGCCGCTTGCTGGGCTAAGAGTGTGTTCATCATCGGGTCGGCCGCTTTGGTGGTCGAGGGATCTGGGGAATTGAGGCGGTTTAGGGCCGCGCCGAACGCAGGCGAGGGATTGAGGTAGCCTGTTGGCAGTTGTTGAGTCAGGGAGCTTGGTAATGAGGGCGAGAGTTGTAAATAGTCCATACTAGGTCCACCTTTCGTTCAGGTTCTCAGCCTACCAAAGGGGGTGCAAAACTCGGATAAATGGAGAATGCAATTGCGGAATTCTGTTGTCAAAAGGTGAACGATTCCGCATCGATTGTCGCAATGTGAGCGAAAACTGGCGTCCATCCCGGGTCAACTACCCCGTAAGTAAAAGAGGTCGGTGTTGGCACCGGCCTCTTTTACTTTTTCTCTGGGGGGTAATGCTGCCAGTCATGCGCTTCTGGCATTACGGCCTATTGAATGCAGGTTTGAGAACTTCTGGCGCTGATGAGAGCTTCAGTGATGGTCTCTGCGGCTCCAATGACCGTTGTTGTTTTGCCAGTTGCGCTGGTCGCTTCTCCAACCATTTACATGCTGGTTCCAGTTGTAATTGGGATTTTGCGCGTAGTAGGCTTGCGGCACATACTGCGGATTCCATCCATTGTTGTAACTGGCGTTTACTCGGTTTCCGACGGACAAACCAGGCAGTCCCACTACGGTGTTGCCAATCCGGAAGGAGGCGGAGTTGGACGGAACGTAGGTCATTCCGTTGGGTGTCGTGAGATAAACACCTTTGCGGTCGGTATGGTGGACCGTTCCCGTAAGATGGTTCGCGAAGGCGGAAGGCGACAGCAGGAGCACGGTCAGCGTGGGCAAAATAGTTCGGATAGTCATGAAGTTCCTCCAGTGTGGTAATTTTTCTCAGATGCCTGATTCAGATTACTCTAGGCTTTTTAAGCAAGGAATATAAGTAACAGGAGTAACCATTGGGATGACGTTTTATACTAAAATAATAAAGTTGGAAGTTAGACTATAGACCCGAGCGCGAACATTTTCCTTATGCAAGTTAATCGCAAGTAGGAACGTACCGACCTGGCGAACCTGACTGCGCTTAGACTCTTTGAGTGAATGAGCCAAGGTTGGGTACGGATCTTTTATTCAGCAGACGCCTTCACGACCAAAGTGAAAAGGAACCTGATTTTATGAGCACAGTGAATAATCATTCCATCCACGAGGCTTGCGTTGAAGCCTGTACAAAGTGCGCCCAGACCTGCGAGCAATGCGCTCAAGACTGCCTGGGAAAACATCCCGAGTGCGCTAAAATCTGCTTGGACTGCGCACAGTTCTGCGCCCTGGCCGCGGCCTTTATGAGCCGCAACTCGCAGTTCCACGCAGCCGTTTGTGGGCTTTGCGCAGATATCTGCACCGCTTGCGCCAGTGAATGTGAAAAGCATGGTCACGGCTGTTGTAAAACCTGTGCTGAGGCCTGTAGAAGCTGCGCCGCCGAGTGCCGCAAGATGGCCGAAGCCAGCTAGGGTTTAGAGCGGCCACTGACTGGCGCGTTGGAGGGCCTCCTTTTAGCAAGCGCTCGAGAGAAAGGGAGACATGAACCATACCCCCTCCGGAAGTGCAGGTGTAAGCTACTGGCTTTGGCTGTGGCTTGCCTGCACGGCCTTATCGATTGCGTTCGTCGCCTTGGACTTGGCCAAAACCCGCCAAGCTCGGTGGACGATCGCGGAAAAGATTGAGCGTTTGAGCTGGCTTTTAAGTGCCCTTTACATGGGTCCTTTTTGCGCGTTGGTTTACCAGATGGTGCGCCAACGCGAGGAAAACTCTTTTTTGTGGAAGAGAGCGGCCAGCCGCACAATGCATTGTGCGGCTGGCCAGATGACTGGAATGTTGCTGGCGGCTGTGCTCTTTAGTGGGATACCCCGAGGGTGGGAGCTGGTCGCCGAGTATTTCAGTGGTCTGTGCGTCGGCCTGCTGGTCTTCAAGGCCCCCGCTTCGCAAGGCGGACAATACTGGAATGCAGTTGCGAGCAACTGGTCCGGCGAGGTGTTGGCGATGAATGCCATGATGGCGGGGCAAATTCCCATCATGGCTATCCTCATGCAACTGGACGAGCGGGCTATGTACCCGAGTTCGGCTGTTTTCTGGATAATGATGTCGTTCTCTTTTATCGCCGGGGCCGTCACGACCTATCCTTTGATGGTCTGGTCGCTTTTATGGTCCGAGGGACGCAGCCGTCCGGCCTGGCCCAGACTGACTGCCCTAATGACCTGGGCCGCTTTGGTGGTAGGAATTGTGTCGGCTTACTTCATCGGTTATTTTGTCAAGTGATGGTCCGCCCCACAAGGCAAGCAAGGGGTTCTAACTACCGATAAGTTCCCTTTATCGATAGTCAGACAATGAGCACAAATCGCCCTCTCCGGGTCAGAACGGAGGGGGCTTTTTTCTTTATAAACATTGAGGTTGTGCATGGTTTCTCGTGCGGGTGTCGTACAAGTCTTGAGAGTGACGAAGTTCTGTCTCTCAGGAATCGAGGCCAACCGTGACCTTAGCCCTTATTTTAAAAAAAGAAGAAACCGTTCTCTTCCAACGTTCTCTCGACCAGCTGGCCACCCGAGTTCAAAACTGCATGGCGGCCGCCTCGGCGCCGGCGACCCGAAGAGCCTATTCTTGTGACATGGCCCAGTTCCAGAAGTGGTGTCATCTGAATGGTCTGGAAGCATTGCCGGCGACGCCGGCGGCGGTCGCCTGCTATGTGGTTGACCAGGCCGACAACGGAAAGAAGGTGGCCACTCTGGAAAGAGCTCTGGTGGCCATCGGCCGTGCCCACCAGCTGGCCAACGTAAATGACCCGACCAAGCACCAGCTGGTGAAGGAAACGATGAAAGGCATCCGCCGGCAGCGGTCCACGGTCCAGAGGAAGGCACAGCCATTGCTTTTTGAGGCACTTAAGACGGTGGTGGCCGCCATGCAACACGAAAGACTGCGGGATCTGCGCGACCGGGCCATCCTCTGCCTGGGTTTTATGACGGGTCTGCGGCGCTCTGAGCTGGTGGCTCTGGATGTGGCCGACTTAAACTGGTGCAAGCGGGGCCTGACCGTCCACGTGAGGCGGAGCAAGGGCGACCAGGCGGGGGAGGGGAGAGATGTGGTGGTTTTTCGTGGTTCCGGAGAAACTTGCCCGGTGGCCGCGGTGGAGGTCTGGTTGGCGGCGGCCGGCATTGCCGATGGGCCTGTATTTGTCGGCGTAGACCGATATGGGAAGGCAAATGTCGGGAAAAGGCTGACCGACCAGGTGGTGCGTACCGTTGTGAAGGAGCGCGCCCGGGCGGCAGGGTTGGAAGACGTGGATCGGTTGTCCGGGCATTCGCTGCGGGCGGGGCTGGCCACGCAGGCGGCCATCAACGGCGCTAGCTGCCGGGACATCGCCAAGCAGACGGGTCACAAGTCCGAGAAGATCTTGAGCGGCTATATTCGGGACGCGGACCTGTGGCGCAACAACGTAACCCAACACCTCGGACTGAGCTAGCCCTTGTCTGCACAAATATAAAGTTATACTATAGTTTCGTGCAGAGCGTTGAGCGATGGAGTCAGTTGTACGAGGTGGCGGCTTCCCAAGCCGGTTACTTTACGGCCGCGCAAGCGTCGGATTCAGGCTTTTCTCTTCAGCTGCTCAAGCATCACTACAATAGTGGTAAGGTCCAGCGCATTCGTCGCGGAATCTATCGGATCACTCACTTTCCCTCGAGTGAACTCGAGGACCTGGTCGTTTTATGGCTTTGGTCGGAGATGAAAGGGGTTTTCAGCCACGGAACCGCCCTTGATCTTTGGAAGCTCGCCGATTATATCCCGATGGTTTATTTTATGACGTTGCCTCTTTCGTGGAAGAAACGCCGGTTGCGAGTTCCGGGATCTCTTGAGCTGTTCTACAGTGACCTGGACTCTTCCGAAATTTGCTGGCATGGGCCGATCCCGATCACGGCAGTCGGCCGTACTCTTCGGGATTGCGAATGCGCCGGAATTGGTTTCGAGTGGCTCAAGGCTGCCCGGAACAAAGCTGTGCATCTCGGACTGGTTGACCGCCAAGGAGCAACTCGTTGAAGTACAAGAATCCGCACGGCTTTCGAGAGGGTGTCACTCGCCGGATCCGAGAGGAGGCGAATGCCAAAGGCATTCCTGCCACTCGAAGGCAGATGCGCTTCCTGTTTGAGCGTTTTTGGTTGCGTCTGGAGCGGGCCTTTCCTGTGGTGGTGGTCAAAGGAGGGGCGGCGCTGGAGTTTCGCTTGGACAGGGCTCGAACGACCCGTGACCTGGACCTTAGCGTAAGTCATGTTTCAGGTGACGAGTTGCTGGAGCGCTTACAGGCGGCTTGCCGCGAGGACCTTGGAGACTTCCTGACCTTCCAGGTGGTGGAAGATTCCACGCTCGAAGCAGAGGGCCAGCGTTATGAGGGGCGGCGTTTGAGCGTGACCTGTCTGTTGAACAATCAGCCTTTGTTCAGCAAGTTCGGATTGGACATTGCGGTAGGTGAGCCAAGCGGGACGGCTGAGACTTTCACTATCGCGACTACCCCGACGGCGGCGGAGCTGGGGACTTTGCAGATTCCGCTCTATTGCTTGAGGACTCATCTCGCTGAGAAGCTTCATGCCTACACGCTGCCCAGGCAATATGAGAACTCACGGGTCAAGGACTTGCCGGATATGGGCTTGATTGCTGGGTATCGCGACGTCAGTGCGGGGGATTTGCGAGGCTCCTTAAGGCAGACTTTCTCTACTCGAAATACTCATGAGCTGCCAGCCACTGTCCCTGAACCTCCCGACTCCTGGGCGACTCCCTACCGGGCGATGGCCAAGGAAAATCAACTGCCGTGGCTGGATCTTGTTGATTTACATCAAGCAGTGGCGGCTTTCCTCAATCCCTTGCTGGGGAAAGAGCTGCCGGATGCTGCCACTTGGGACACCGAAGGCTGGAGGTGGGTTCCGCCAGTTCCAGCGGCCACTGACGATCCGGAGCGCGAATGACTCACCCACCCTGGTGTCCGCAGGAGGATCCTTCACCGGACACTGTTGCATCCCGGAAAAAGGTGCGTGGGATTCAACGAAAGTTGTCTCATTAGACTGGTCCGGTGATCTTTTCAATAAGGGTGCCTCTAGCGTACAATATTGCCATGGCCAAGACACTGATCGGATATGCGCGCTGCTCCACTGACAAACAAGACCTCGCCGCCCAGCAGGCGGCGCTGGTGGGAATGGGGGTTTCGCCGGACCGGATTTATATGGACCGGGGGCTTACGGGGATGAATCGGGAGAGACCGGGGCTCGACCAGGCGCTGGCGGCGGTGCGGGCCGGGGACACGCTGGTGGTTCCCAAGCTGGACCGGTTGGCGCGGTCGGTTCCGGACGCGCGAGACATCGCCGACTCGCTGGTGAAGCGCGGGGTGAGGTTGGCGCTGGGGGCGAGTGTTTATGATCCGTCCGATCCTATGGGCAAAATGTTCTTTAATGTGCTGGCCACTTTCGCCGAGTTTGAGGCCGACTTGATCCGGATGCGCACGCGCGAGGGGATGGCCATTGCGCGGGCCAAGGGCAAGCTGCGCGGCAAGATGCCAAAGCTGTCGGATAAGCAGCAGAGGGAGTTGCGGCGTATGCATGGGACCGGAGATTACTCGATTAGTGATCTGGCGGAGCTGTTTTCGGTGTCACGGCCGACGGTCTACAGGACTCTGGCGCGACAGGCGAGCGCCAAATAGCGATCCGTAGGATCGAGCAGGGCTGCTCTTCTCCGGCGAAGGGTTAGTGGGGCCATTATGGCACAATCAGGTGAGCGGCCAGGCCGCTTCGCGGCACTCGCCATAAATTGCTTCGAAAACCTGTCTTGACAATAGGGAATCTCGGCGACGCGATGACAGCAGCCGGTGAAGACTGAGAGCCAGGGCGAAGTCACCCTGGCTCTTTTCAGTTCAGGTATGGTTTGCTTTAGAAGAGCGGGCGGCCGAATCCCATGGGGGGCACGCCGGGCATTCCCGCCATCATCGGGTTAGCGCCACCCATCTGTTGCATTTGCCGCATCGCCTGCATCTTGTGCATCATCTTTTGCATTTTGCGGTGTTTGCGACTGCCACCGCAGCCGCCGGGGCCACCCGGTCCGCCCGGTCCGCCGAAAGAGTTGCCGAAATTGGGCACGCCCTGCGGGGCACCGAACCCACCGAAACCGCCATTTCCGGTCGAGGCGAAGGCGCCGCCAGGTCCACCGGCCGAGGCAAATGCGCCACCAGGACCCGCTACAGCTGTGGCGCCGCCGCCCAGGCCGTTGAGCAGAGACTGTCCAATTCCGCCGCCGGGCATCGTCATTGCACTTGTCTGAGCCTGCTGTAAGGGATTGATTCCTAAGTGATGCATTGGTCTGCCTCCGTCTAAATCTCTTCTGAATTCATAGTAGCTCGGAAAAGGCGGAATTTGAGGTTGGGAATGTCACCAAATTACGATTGTTGTAACAATGTTTCGAGCCGATGTTGTCGGACTGTTAAAAGGGCTGAGTGTTCGATGGGGATTGGGAGCGTATACTCTGAAGTCTAACTTTAATGTAGATTGTTTGGGCAAATGTTAAATAAGCGTGACTGCCCGTGAGGGTCTTTACTTTTCCCGTGGACCTGGTGATATAAGCTAAACAAGTTTACGGAACAATTGCGGAATGTGAGGAGAGTTTCAATGGCTTTTATCGGAGGACTTCCGTTTTCGCCCCTTATGGGATTCGGTGGTTTCGGCTTCGGCGGAGGACTTGGAGGAGCCAGTGAAGGCCTGCTCGGTTCGCCTGGCAACGGCGCCCTGACCGGCGGTCTGGCGGGCGGCCTGACCGGCCTGCTTTTCTCCGGCGGCAATCCACTGGGTGCTCTGCTGGGCGGCGGCATCGGCGCCGCCCTCGGCGGGCTCATCGGCCGCCATAACCAGCACCAGAATCATCGTCACGGGCAGCAGCAGTTTCCGCCCCAGTTTCCTCCGCCTGGTGGCGGCTACGGCGGTCCGGGCCTCGGTGGATATGGCGGCGGCTACGGTCCCGGCTTCCCGGGCCAGTTCCCCGGCGGTTACGGCCAGCAGCAGGGTTACTACCCGCAGGGCGCCTACCAGCAGGGCTATCAGCAAGGCTTCCAGCAGGGTCAGTATCAACAGGGCTATCAGCAGGGTTACCAGCAAGGAATGGGCGGATACGGACCGCAGCAGGGCTATCCCGGTTGCTTCCCGCCCGGCGGCGGTTGGAATAATGGCTGCCCGCCCGGCAACCAGGGCTTCCCGCCCCAGTATGGTACTGGCAATCCTGGGGGGCAGCTTCGCCAGGAAGGCCCCGGCAAGCCGCTCGACTACACCACCAGCGGCGGTTGGAAAGTTCAAGTCAACGGCGATAAAGTGATCGTCACCGATCCGTCCGGCAAGCAGAAGGTAGAGAACTCAGGCGACCCGCACGAGTACGTCAACGGCAAGTGGGTGAAGGACTGGGAAGGCAAGCAGCGTTCGATGGTTTTACCGGACGGCACCAAGATCACGATGGGCGCCACCGCTTCCAACGGCGTGGTCACCAACACCTCGATCTACGACGGCGACCAGAACATCCAGATCAAGAACGCAGGCAACGAGGTCACCAGCCGTAGCTTCAACCCGTATGATACCCGTATGCGCGAAGCCTACCAGTATGACGGAGAGACCGCTCGCATCAGCCGCAATCAGGATGGTGGCATCAACTACACCAATATGTATACCCAGGATGAGAACTTCGGAATGCGCTCTAACTATAAGGACATCGCCGCTACCAGCGACCCCAAGTGGTACGAGCGTCCCTTTATGCCCTTCATGGGCATCGGGCAGCAGCGCACCCGCGACTTTTACAACGACCCCCGCCTACTGTTCACCTAAATACTGGCGCCGCTCGCGCAAAGAGAGAAGACTCGCCTTCGTGCGGGCCTTTTCTCTTTTAGAGCTATTCGTCTACCAGGCCTTGTAGCAAATCGGCCAGTCGTTTGAGGTAAAGCCGGCGCTGTCGGAGAGCATCCCCGATTTTTTCCGCCAGCTGGGGGGAAAGCGGTTCGCTCAGGGCTGACCTGGTTTGCGGGATCGTGAAGCTCAGGCTGCGCAGGGCGACTACACAGTCGGCGTGCTCGACGGCTGAGGGTGGAAAGTCTCGGTAGCCGGACGGGCGCCGAATACACGGCAGCAGTCCGCCGTTGATCATCGAGTCTAAGGTGCCTCGGGAGAGTTCGGTCAGTTCGGAGAACTGGCCAAACTTGATCAGCTCGGAAGTTTCGTCCTCGGGCGGCGGCACCAGCGTGCCGCCCGCGATTTTGCTTTCCAGCAGGTCCAGGCGGCGAAGTTGCTGCGATATCTCCCTCAGGAGGGGGCTTACTCGCGGGGCGGGGCGGTCAGGGCGCAGGTCGTCCATCAGGCGTCGAATTTCCGAGAAGGACCAGCCCAGAGAGCGGCAGGCCAGGATGAGTTTGGCCTGGTCTAGCGCCTCTGGCCCAAACTCTCGAAAGCCCGCACGTCGGCGGGCACATACAAGCAAGCCCGCAGTCTCGTAGGAGCGAATGATGGCAATGGTGGTGCCGGCAAGTTTTGCAAGGTGGCCGATGCGCATGTCAAGAGATCTGCTTTTCCTAAAAGGGGCTGGAGGTTCTGTAAAGGCCAACTGTTGTTCTCCCTGTCGCAATAATTCTCAGGCTTTGACGGTCATTGGTAACGGAAAAAAACGATTGTCCACGTTCTCAAAGTGTCGCTTTAGAGTTTGGCGGGCGGTTCTGTCTGACACGACGTCGACAGGCGGGACTACCCAAAGTAAGAGGACTCCGAGGTAATCCGCGAGAGGAAACGGGTCCGGCGAGCTGAATTTCATTATCTCTGGTTTCAATAGAAATGTCCCCCCGAAAGTCCGAGCTATCACTCGGGCTTTTTTCCGCTGAATCAACGGCTACGGTAAGTTTTTGCCTCCCCGAAAGAGTAGCCGAGGCCACGAACGGTTTGGATAAGGTTTTTGTCTCTGTCGTTCAACTTGGTGCGCAGGGAGTTGATGTAGACTTCCACCACGTGCGTGGTGGCGGGAGTGGGCAGATGCCAGACGCGGTTGAGCAATTCTTCGCGGCTGACGACCCGTTGGGGACGGCGCAAGAGATATTCCAGCAATTCAAATTCTCGGCTGGTGAGGTCCACCGGTTGGTCGGCCAGGAAAACTCTGCGTTGTGAAGTGTGGAGTCGAAGGTCGCCTCTTTGCAGATTGTCGTGCGTGCCGCCCCGTTTGAGGAGCATGCGGATGCGCGCTAACAATTCACGGAAGATGAAAGGCCTTACAAAGTAATCTTCCGCCCCGGCCTCGAGGGCCGCGATCTTTTGCTCTAAATCGTATTGCCCGCTAATCACGATCACCGGGGTCTTTTGGAGTCGAAAGATCAGATCGGACAAAGTAGTCTCAGAGCGTTCAGGCAAGTCGATGTCGAGAAGGATCAGGTCGGGGCACGTTTCGTGCTTGATCTGCAGGGCTCGTTGCACGGTGTCGGCGTGAAGGAGTTCGTAGCCATCTTCCTGGAGAATCATATCGACGCCCGCGTGGAGCATGCAGGCCTCATCATCCAGGACCAAGATTTTGTGGACTACAGACACACCGTACCTCGCTTAAAAGCCGCTGTGTCCGGTTTTGGGCTTGCCCGGAAAGGATCCTTCCCTCTTGTTGCAAGTGAAACTTCCCGTTGTGGCAATGTATGAATCGTCGGTGGAGAATCCATTCCTAATGTCTAAGGTAAAACGTTATAGTATTCATCATTCAGGAATGATTGGGGAGTGAAGGATCTCTAAATTCCTCAATGGAAGGGACGTGAATGACGCGAATATTTTCGTCGTTTTTGTCCCTGCTGCTACTCCTTCAGTTTTCCCTGGTGGGCTTAGAAGCGCCCTGCTCACCTTTTGTTTCTGGCCATTCGTGCGCCTGTGAGGTAACGTCTGAGGCTTTGAGGGGTTGCTCTTCCTGTTCATGTCAGGAGAGCCCGGAGGAAGCGGAAGCTGTCCTTCAGCTCGCGGTCAGACTCGCGTCGGTGCAATGCGTAAAGGTGCGGCAAGCGACTCCGCTAGAGCTTGTCTTGGGAGAGGGCCCCAAAGCGGCCCGGCGGGTGCCCGCCAGCAGCTTCGAAGTGAAGCCGCGGCGCGCCCCGAGGCCCCCCAGGTTTTGGTTGCGAGGTCCTCCCCGCCTATCCGGCTTTTAGGTCTTTAAGCCATTCTGAACAGGCTTTGCTTTGGTTCAGAACCGTTCGCCCTTCCCGTGTAAGAAAGCGTGCAATCGATGAGAGTGCTTTGGGGCTTATTTTTGATAAGCCTGAGCTGGGCTTTTTGCAAAAAAACTAAGCGAAAAAGCCTGGTCGGGTCCCTGGTCGCCGTGCGAGACCGTTCGTTAGTTGTTTCAGATGGCGGACGTCGTTACGAATTTCTGCTGACCGATCTCACCTTGATTCAAGCAGGTTGTTGTCGAGTTGGTCCGTTTGAGCTGTGCCCTGGCGATCAGGTGCAGATCGATTTTGTCGACGTAGGCGAGGACCGGTTTGCTCGCCGAGTGGTGTTGTGCAGCCGAGTTAGCGATTGCTGCCATGAGATTTGAAAGTTTGGAGTCCTTGTATGTCGGTTTTATCTACTTCTCCTGTGAATAGCCACAATGAGTGGGATCCTCTGGAGGAGGTGATTGTGGGACGCCTCGACGGGGCGGTCATTCCGGCCAATCACATTGCTATTAATATCAGCGTTCCGCGCAGGGTGGTACCGCTGTTCGCCCTGTTTGCCGGAATGCGCTATCCCAGCTTTTTGGTCAAGCCGGCCCAGAGAGAGTTGGACCGGTTTAGGGAACTTTTGACTTCTGTGGGGATCACTGTGCGGCAGCCTGAGGCCCTGGATGGACGACGCTGGATCCAGACGCCTGAATGGAGGACGCGCGGATTTTGCACGGCTTGCCCGCGCGATGGGTTTTTGGTGCTGGGGGACCAGATTTTGGAAACGCCCATGCCTTGGAGATGTCGCTCTCAGGAGGGCAACGCCTATCGGTCTTTGTTCCGAGAATATCATCTGGGAGGCGCACGATGGTGTGCCGCGCCCAGGCCCAGGCTGGGCGATGACCTGTATGACTCCAGTTACACCGTGCCGCGCGAAGAGGAGGCGGCGCGTTACGTTTTGACAGAAGCGGAACCGGTCTTCGACGCGGCCGACTTCGCTCGTTGCGGCCGCGATCTTTTCGTGACGCGGAGCAATGTCACCAACTTGTCTGGGATCCATTGGCTTCGGCGGCATTTGGGGGAGAGTTACCGGATTCACCTGATCGAGAGTAAGTGTCGCCAGCCAATGCATATTGACTCCACGTTCATCCCTTTAGCGCCCGGCAAGGTGATGGTGAATCCAGACTTTATCGATCTGGAGCGGCTCCCTGCGATCCTGAAGAAATGGGACGTGTTGGTAGCTCCCCGACCGGATAAGGCGCCGGGCCCGATTGTCTCGCTGTGTAGTCCCTGGCTGAGCATGAACGTGCTGATGTTGGACGAGCGCCGGGTTGTTTGCGAGTATCATCAAAAGTCGATGATCAAGGCTCTCAAGGACTGGGGCTTTGAACCCGTGCCTTTGCCTTTCTCCCATTTTGCGCCGTTCGGCGGCTCTTTTCATTGCGCTACTCTGGATATTCGGCGGCGCGGCACGCTGCAGGACTACTTTGCCTAGACGAGAGGATGATGGACCATGATGTATGCCGTATTGGTCACCTTGCTGGCCATGACCGCGCAGACTTTGGGCAACTTTTCTCTCAGCGCGGGCCTGAAGGGTGCGTGGAAATGGTGGCCCGTGGGCGTGTTGTTGTTGGCGGTTCATTTTTTCAGTTGGTGCTACGCGCTGACTCTGGCTCCTCTGTCGAAACTGGTTCCGCTGACGGCCTTGAGTCATGTGTTGAATGCAGCCCTGGCCAAAACCTTATTAGGAGAAGAGGTGAGTGCGCAACGCTGGCTGGGCACTTGTTTGATCGTGGGGGGCATTCTGGTGGTTTTGCCGTGAAGCGTGGCTCGGTTTTGGCGACGGCGCTGCTGGCGGTCTGGCTGGCCTGCGAAGGGGATATTCAGTTGGCGGTCGCGTTGCGTTCGCTGGGAGAAATCTCTGTGCGGGGAGCCCTTCATCATCCGCCTCTGTGGCTGGCAGTATTTTTGCTGACCGGCCACTTTGTGCTGTGGCTCTCGGTGCTGGCCCGAGCCGAGTTGTCGGTGGTGGTTCCCTACACGGCCTGTTACTACATCTTTAATGGTCTTCTGGTCCAGCTGAGGATGGGGGAGAAAGTGAGCGCGGCGACCTGGGCGGGAACCATTCTGATCACGGCCGGCGTGTACGTTGTGCAACGCTCCGTTCAACCGGAATTGAAATCGGACAAGCTTGAAGTTTAACGTCTAACATTAAATCAGATTAAAATCCTAGAACAAGGCCCTTTGTCTAAAGGAAGACTTGAGTGAGCTTGAGAATTTCGATTTCTTTATTTAGGAAAAAAAATTCCGGAGGTGCTTGTGTCTGTAAGGGCTTTTCTTCTATGGTTGACATTAGCAATGGTAGCTTTAAGCTCCGCCATGGTCGGGGCTCACGACACCATGCAGGTTCTGGTGACAAACCAGACGCCCTGTCATGTGAAGGTGGCCATTGACGGACGAAATGGGACCATTGAACCTTGGAAAAATCGTACGCAGTTGCAAGATAGCGGCGCCGCCTATGAGTGCAGGGGTGATGCTCACCTGTTGATTCGTTGCGATGAGCGTGCCTTTCAGCGGGAAGGTCACCTGCAGGAACTGGCTTCTCGGGACCCCGGGGGCTGGATTCTCGATGTAGGCGCCATGGTAGGCGGAAATGGTTCTTCGCCAACTCACCCTCATTGAGGGCGACTGCCAGAAAGAAGACGGAGGAATTATGAATACATCTGGTCTCAAGTGGGTGTTACTACTTGCCCTGGCGGCAAGTGCAAGCGCTCAACATCACGGGCACGGCCATCACGGAGGTGGCGGATATTCCAATTCCGGTAACGGTTACTACCCGGGCTATCACGGTGGCGCCGGTTACAGCCATGGGACTCACGGCTATGCTACGAATCCTTATCAGTGGAATGGTGCTGGCTCTGCCCCGGTAGCACCGGCGCCTTACTACTACCAGGGCAACTACAACGGCCCTTACTATCCAACCGGCTCGCCCTACTCAAATCCCAGCTATGTCTATCCGCCATCCGCCTCATTCAATGGGTATCAGGGCTCGGGTCACCATCATCACTAAGTTGTAATCCGTATGCCGGGAGATTTTAACAAAGGTAACATTTTGTTAGTAACACTGGCGGGCGCAGGATGGTAACGATGTGTCATCCTTGAGCGAAGTTCTGTTTAGGAGCAAATGATGGCAATTCGTCGTACGGACTCAAATAATTCTGCGAGCCAGGTCAAAGCCTCCAAGCCGGTGGAGAAAGCCAAGGCGCCCGAGATCAAGACCGAGCCGAAAGTCGAGGCTAAGAAGCCGGCGGTGGAGCTTTCTCCGGAAGCGAAGAAAGACGAGAAGGGCAATGCCGGGCATATCGGCGCCCTGATGGACAACTTCAAGGAGGATCCGAAAAAGGCCGACGATCCGAAAAAGCCGGCGGACAAAAAAGAAGTTCAACAACAGCTTGACAAGCTCCAACAGGAACTCAAGGATGCCCAGAAGCGTGGCGATAAGGACGCGATTGCCCGGCTTAGCGGGGAAATTGCGAATCTGCAAAAGCAGCTACAAGGCGACACTCCGGGCACCGGCACCAACAACGGTGGAGACAACAACAATGGTAGCGCTCCTGTTGGAGGAAACAACGGCGGCGGCAACCCGGGCGGCGCCGCGCCGGCGGGAGGGAACAACGGAGGTGGTGCTCCGGCCGGCGCGGCGC
>Ga0209066_10001969_pt1 | contig 26029 bp, 19 predicted proteins | sample All_14_2_FD_187198 | JGI IMG/M metagenome (GOLD analysis project Ga0209066, IMG submission 187198) | Freshwater microbial communities in response to fracking from Pennsylvania, USA - Allegheny Zone_MetaG_DW_15 (SPAdes) (version 2) ...
AAACTCGATGGCCCGTTGGAAATTGGAGATGGCCGTGTTCAACTGCGCCAGGTGGTCGAGGGTGCGCACTTGTTGCTGGTAGTCGCCGCTTGCCTCATAATCGCTGAGCAGTTGTTGGAAAACCTCCTGCGAACGGTCGTACCGATGGGCATTGAAAAGTGCGTCGGCCCGGTGCCACTTCACGGTCAGTCGGGTAGCTTCGTCGCCCATTTTCTTCGATAACAATTCGCAGATGCCGTAGTAGTCGGCGGCCTTCAGGTAATGTAGCGTCCGGTCGTAGAGCCGGGCAATGCGAAGGCTGGTCGCCAGTTGGTCGTTGGTGCGACCCTCCTTGTCGGCGGTGCGCAGGTCGTACAGGGCCAAGCGCAGTTCGTCCACGGCGGGGTCGCTAGCCAGTGCGCTTTCCGACAGCAGTTTGACGGTGTCGAGTTCCACCGTGGCAAAGCTGACCAACGGCAGGAAGGCCAGCAGCAGTAGGTAGTAGCTTTTTTTCATTCTATGTTGTAGTTCATGCCGAGGCGGAGGAAGAAGCCCGACTGCGGGTTGTAGTGCAGCAGGTCCGCCGGGTCGCCGTCGGGCAGAATGCCAGAATAATGTTTGTTGAAAAGGTTCACGATTTTGAAATAAGCGTCGAACCGCTCTGTGAACTTGTAGCGGCAAACGACGTCGAAGGTCCAGAATTTCATGTCGGGGTTTTGGCCGCCCTTTTGCGCCAGGTCTTTGTACCTGATGAGGTCAACAATGACGGTGGTTTTGTCGCCAGGGTAAATGGTTTGGCGCCATTGGAACATGCTACCAGAAGGGGGCCTGGTGATGTCAAAAGCTTCGAGGGTATTGAGGTCTTGTTTTTTGTAGTTCAGCCAAGAGTAGCTGATCAGGCCGTCTGTGGTTTTTTCGTTCTTGAAATAAATCGAAAACTGGCCCCCTGTGTACCGGATGCTGGTGGTTTCAAAATTGTTGTACCCCAACAAGCCGCTATACACCGAATCGCCCGGCGGGAGAAACTCAAGCTTGTTGTACCGCAGTAGCCGTTCCGTCTTGTTCAGGAACCAAATCAGTTCTGCGCCGATTTTCCCCGACTCGGTTTTCCACCGCACCCCTGACTCCCACGAGGTTGTTTTTTCCGGTGAAATCGGAGCGGCTGAACGCACAAGTACAGGGGACGTTGAAGAAAGTATTTGGTAGGACACGCTCTGGTAGTAGGGGTTGGGAGCACGGAACGCCGTACCCCAAGAGCTTCGCAGGTTCACATCCTCGGTGATTTTCCAAAGCCCAGCCACCCTCGGCGAAATGTTTCGGTATCTATTGATGGAATCACCTGGAGATACTATGTACCCAGCATAGTTGAGGCCAGCGGCAAGGTTGAATTTCTTGTAATTGTAAAACAATTGTCCAAAAATGTTTGATTCTATGTAAACCGTTGCTTCGGAGGGTAGTGTAAATGTAAGGCTGTCCGATTCAAGGCCATTGTCGAACAGGCTGATCAGCTTGTGGTTGCTTTCCGAAACTGGCCGGCTCAAGTAAGGTGTGAAGGGGCGGCCAAATGCTGTTTTCTGATTGAGGCCCGCCGTCAGCGTCACGTATTTGAACAGCCTATAGTTGCGCACATGCTCGAAGCGGAACTCGTCGGAGTGGCCGTACATGTAGCGCAGGCCATTGAGGTAGCGGTTGTAGAATTTGGTGAAATTTTCGAGCGTAGTGCCTCCGCCCGTGGACAGCGACCTGGCTTTTGCAGCGTTTTCGAGCATCAGCGCCAAGTTATTTTGCACGGGCAAAACGGAGGAGCGGCTGTCCAGGTTGTAGCGGATGTAGGTGAAGTCGGTCTTGCGGTTTTTCTTTTCTTTATCCTTGTAAATATTGAGGTTGAACTTCAAAATGGCCTCTCCGGTGTAGGTCTGAGGGTTGCGGTAGGAGTAGGCAACAGGGTTGTGGCCGAGCGAGCTGTGGTCACGGCGGTACATGGTCTCCGCCGAAAGCGTGAGGCGTTTGTATTTGATATTGAACCCAAACTTGCGGCTGAGGTGGGGTGTGTTGGTCAAAATCGGGTTGTCCAAAGTGCCGCCGTAGTTGGGAAAATAAGCATACGCTGTGTCGGTCGTGTAGGTGGAAGGCTTGTAGTTGTAGTCTTTGTCGTAGAAAATATTGCGCCGCTCGAACAGTGTGTTTGAGCCGTATGCAAAATATTTAAAGATGCGCTTGTCCCTGCCCAGGCGCCCACCAAACATGACGTTGACACCCGAGTAAACCCCGCCGCCCACCGAGAGGTCGGCCTGCATGAACACGGGCTTGTCCGACTCACGGGTGATGATGTTGATGACGCCCGCCGCTGCATCGGAGCCGTAGAGCGCTGCGCCTGCACCAAAGATGATTTCGATGCGCTCCGCTTCCTTGATGGGCAACTGTGCACCGATGGGCATGGACGCCACGAAGGCCGGCTTCACGGGTACGTCGTTGATGAGGATTTTGGTGTAGGTGTTGCCGAGCAGGCCCCGCATCAGGAAAGTCTCGCCCTCGGTGGCCGAGCCGGGCTGGCTGACTCGTATGCCGGGCACCATTTTCAGGGCATCCACGAGGGTTTCGTAGCCATTGCGGCGTATTTCCTCACGGGTAATGACGTGTGTGCTGTACGGCAGGTCGGCGGCGGCGATGGGGAAACGGCTGCCAGAGATGATTTTGATGTTTTTGTCCTCCGATTCCAGCGGGGTGTAGATGTCTCCCTCGTCTAGTTTTTCAGGGTTGAGCAGCAGGGAGTCGCTCTGTTGCGCCAATAGCGAACACACGCACAATATCCCGCCAATCAATAGCGTGTATTTGTATAAAATCATAAGCCTCAAAATTTAGCCGAAGGTAAAGACAAGCGTCAAAATACCGTTAATTTTTTAAAACGGTTCAGCCGTGTTAAGCGGAAAACTGTTTAATTTCCATCGCTTCCAAATAATTTTACCTTTGAAAATTTTTCTGGCGAATCACATCAAAAAAATGTAACGAACATGCGTGAAAATATGTTGAAAACCATCGCATTCATTGGGCTGGTGGTTTTGTTTGCCCCTTTTTTGAAGGCCCAAAATGGCATTCCCGCCAAGCTGGATTGGGGCCCCGACAACGCCGAACCCGGCAGCACCGTGGCCACCAAGGTCATCGGAATTGACCCAGATGGCTTCTACATCCTGCGGCAGAAAGTGCTGCGCAACGCCAACGCCAAGCCGAAGGTCTGGGTCGAGCATTTCAACCGGGAAATGAAGCTTGTGCGCTCGGAGGAAATGGACTTGAAGTACAAAAACAAGCAGCGGGATTTTGAGAACGTGCTCTACCTCGGCGGCAAGCTGTATCTGCTCACCTCGTTCAACAATACCGCCAAGAAGCGCAATTACCTGTTCAAGCAGGAAATCAACCCAAAAACCCTCGCCGTCAACAAAAACCTTGAAATGATTTGTGAAACCGAGGCCCGAAACAAAGAAGTGGAAGGCACTTTTGCATACAGTATTTCAAAGGACAGCTCCAATTTGTTGATTTACAACGAGTTGCCTTATGAGAACAAAGACCCGGAACGATATGGGTTTCGTGTTTTTGATCAAGATTTCAAGCTGGTTTGGGAAAAAAACGTCGTACTGGCCTACAACAGTGACAAGTTCACCGTGGAAGATTACCGCATTGACAACGATGGCAACGTCTATCTGCTGGGTGTGCTCTACGAGGACGATGCCAAATGGCGTCGCCGTGGCAGCCCGACCTACAAATACGTCCTGCTTTCCTACATGAACAACGGCGATGCTTTTGAGGAATACCGCATTGATTTGCCGGATAAATTCATCACGGATTTGACCTTCCGCATCGGCAACGATGGCAACTTGGTCTTCGCTGGTTTTTACTCCGAAAAAGGGACTTACAGCGTCAAGGGCACTTATTTTTTTCACCTCGACCCGCACGATAGGGCCGTCACCGACCGCATGTCCACGGAATTTAACTTCGAATTCCGCACAGCTTTTATGACTGAGCGGAACAAACAGAAAGCAGCCGAAGCCGAGAGCCGCAACGATGCCCGCAAGGCGCCCGAGCTGCTTGACTTCTCGTTGGACGAGCTGATTTTGCGCAGCGACGGCGGTGCGGTGCTGGTGGCCGAGCAGTACTTCGTGGAACAGGACTACAACAATGGCTATTCTCCTTACGGCATGTACCCTTTTTACTCGCCATTCTACGACCCGTTTTACTACAACCGCTACTCCCAGCGCCAGACCGATTATTACTACAATTACAACGACATCATCGTCGTGAACATCGGCCCGGACGGCGGTATTGAGTGGGCAAGCCGCATCCCTAAACGGCAGGAAACAGCGAACGACGGGGGCTACTATTCCAGCTATGCGATGGCCACTACCCGTGATGGCTTCTTCTTCCTGTTCAACGACGATGCCCGCAATTTCGGGCGTGACGATGGCAAGCTCTACACCTACACAGGCGGCAGCAATAGCGTCGTGGCATTGGCACAGGTCAATATCAAGGGCGAAGTATCCGTCGAGCCGCTGACCACCAGCCGTGACGCTGGCGTAGTGACCCGCCCGAAAATGTGCAAGCAAATCGGCAAGCGGGAAATGGCCGTGATCGGCGAGCGGGGTAGGGGGTATCGGTTCGGGAGTTTAAAATTTGAATGAAAATAGCTGCGAGTTGCGAGTCTGGCATGGCACTACTCGTAACTCGCAGCTCACAACGCACAACATGCACCAACACTACTACCATTCTCCCTTCGGCTGCTTCAAAATCGAGGCGAACGGACATGCCATCACCAAGGTGCAACTCCTTCAAAATCAGGAAGTTCCGCCAGAGGACTGGCAGGACGGGCCGGAGCATGTGCTGGAAGCAGCCCGCCAACTGAGCGAGTATTTCCACCGCCAGCGCACGGAATTTGACCTGCCGCTCGACTTCAGCAGCGGCACCCAGTTCAATCAAAGTGTGTGGCAACAATTGCTGAAAATCCCCTACGGCCACACGACGAGCTACTCGGCCATTGCGAAGCGCCTGAACAACCCCGACGCCGTGCGGGCCGTGGGCCTTGCCAACCGCTCCAATCCCATCGCCATCATCGTGCCCTGCCACCGGGTCATTGCCAAGGACGGCGACCTCCAAGGATATTTCTATGGCCTTGACATGAAGCGGAAATTGTTGGAACTGGAAAACCCGATGAGCTACGGGGAGCAAGGTAGCTTGTTTTGAGGGGTGAGGGAAAAGGCTTAAATTGCGGCGATTTTTGAACTCAAATGATTTCCAAAGAAAACATATTGCATTACTTGACCGACATCAAACCGATGCTCGAAAAGCAGTTTCATGTCAGCAAAATTGGGCTTTTTGGGTCATTCGCCAGAAATGAGCAAACGGATGCAAGCGATATTGATTTAATCATTGAATTTGCTCCGCAAACAGAAAATTTGAGCGAAAAAAAAGAAGCCATCCAGCAAATGGTGAGTGCTCATTTTCAAAGAAAAGTGGACTTGGCGAGGGAGAAATATTTGAAGCCATATTTGAAGCATCAAATCCTTCAATCTGCCATTTATGCTTGAACGAGACAAAGCAAATCTTCTTGCTATCCAGGATTCCTGCCACAAGATTTTCCGCTTCACCTCAGACTTGATGGATGCAGATGCTTTCTTTGCCGATCAAGAAAGTTTTGATGCTGTGTTGATGAACTTCATATTGATAGGCGCGGCAGTTTCAAAATTGTCCGAAAATTTAAAGTCTGTGAATACTAAGGTGCCTTGGTCAAAAATTAAAGGCTTTAGAAATATTGCAGCGCATGAATATTTTGGAGTGGATGCCGAGGAAGTTTGGCAAATTATCAAAAACCATTTACCGGAACTTGAGAAAGATATTGAAAATATTTTGAGTGAAAAATAAGATGCATCAAAACGAATTCCAACCCACCTTCGCCTTCGCCCAACAACTCGACAAAGACGACCCGCTGCGCCCGTATCGGCAGCGATTCTTCTTCCCAAAGCACAACGGCAAAAACGTGCTGTACTTCACCGGAAACTCGCTCGGCCTACAGCCCCACGGTGTCGAAAAAGCGCTCCGTAAGGAACTGAAAAACTGGCGGGAATACGGCGTGGAAGGCCATTTCAAGGGCGAAATGCCCTGGATGCACTACCACAAATTCCTGCAACCGCAAAGTGCCCGCCTCGTCGGGGCACTGGAATCGGAGGTGGTGGTGGCCAATACCCTCACCACGAACCTGCACCTGCTCATGGCCTCGTTTTATCGGCCCTCGAAGCACCGTTACAAAATCATCATGGAGGCAGGTGCTTTCCCGTCGGACATGTATGCGATGGAGACGCAGGCCCGTTGGCATGGCTTCGACCCCGATGTGGCGGTGATTGAAGTAGCACCGAGACTGGGAGAGGAAACCCTTCGCACGGAGGATATTTTGGCGACCATTGCGCAGCACAGCGACTCCGTGGCCACGGTCATGTTCAGCGGCGTAAACTATTACACGGGCCAGTTTTTTGACCTAAAGAAGATAACAGAAGCCGCTCATGCCGTGGGTGCTTACGCAGGTTTCGATTTGGCGCACACAACTGGCAACCTGCCGCTCCACCTCCACGACTGGGGCGTGGATTTTGCCTGCTGGTGCAGCTACAAATACTTGAACAGCGGCCCCGGCGGCCCCAGTGGCCTTTTTGTCCATGAAAAACACGGGAACGACCCCAACTTTCCCCGCTTTGCTGGCTGGTGGGGCCACGACGAAGCGAGCCGTTTCCAGATGCGAAAAGGCTTCAAGCCGATGCTCGGCGCTGCGGGCTGGCAACTGAGCAACGCCCAAATCCTGAGCATGGCCGCCCACAAGGTCAGCCTCGATATGTTCGATGAGGTGGGTATGGAAGCGCTTCGGGAAAAGAGCCTGAAGCTGACGGCTTATTTGGAATATTTGATTGAAAACCTAAACCTAGTTGGCAGTGCCCAGTTGGCAGTTGGCAGTCAGCGCCGCTTCAATATCATCACTCCTAAGAACCCTGACGAGCGGGGCGCACAGCTTTCCATCCTGACGGGGAGCGAGGGCAAAAAACTCTTCGACTACCTGACGGAAAACGGCGTCATCGCCGACTGGCGGGAGCCGAACGTAATTCGGGTAGCGCCCGTGCCGATGTACAACAGCTTCAAGGACTGCTGGCGATTGGCGGATTTGCTGGGGAGGTTTGCGTAGTATTGTTTTGAAAACGACGGAGAGGTTTTGAAACCTCCCCGTCGTTAAAGTTAAAATTTAAGCCACAAGCAGCAATTTAGCCTGCTTCCTGCGTTTACCCAAAAAAGAAAATCCAGCTTATGAAATCATTGCACCCATCCGTTTTCAAAATCCCGCTGTGGATTTCCCTCCTCGTCACCAATGTCCTTTTCTTCATTGACGAAGGTTATAACGACTTCCGCTGGATGAAAGACCCTGGCAACTGGGTCGTGTTTGTGATTTATGTGGTGGGGATTTATGCAGTGCTGTTTACCATAGCGGTGCTCTTTACCCTAGGTGTAAGAATGACAAAGCAATTGGTAAGCAGGGGTTAAAGCCGTTTTATATTAATATTCCGCCACCTTACCTTAATCCCCCCACCATCATGGATTTGCAAGGCAATCTGCCCCTCTGCCTTGCCGATTTTCTCGTCCTTCAGCGTAATCATCTGGATGCCGTTCAGGTAGGTCGTCACCTCGTCGCCTACGCAGCGGACTCGCATGGTGTTCCACTCGCCTTCTTTCAAAATATCCTCTAGCGAGGGTATCGGCTGGATGAGCCAGCCACGCCCGTAGCTCTCGTAAATGCCGCCTGTGTGCTGCCCTTTCGGGGCGACTTCGGCCTGCCAGCCAGTCACCTTCGTGCCGTCCACACTGCATCGGAAAAAAACGCCACTGTTGCCGTTGGCCTCTTGCTTGAACTCCAGCGTCAGGTCAAAATCCTTGAACTTTTGCTCCGTGCCGAGGTAGCCGTACTCCTTGTACTGGCCGCTTTCGCAGATGAGCAGGCCATTTTCCACGTACCATTTTTCCCGACCATAATTAATCCAGCCGTCCAGGTTTTTTCCGTTGAAAAGGGAAATGCTTCCGTTGTTGGCGGCTTTTTGGGCGGTGTGGCAAGCTGGGAACAGGACAATTGAAAGTAGGGCAAGAATTGGCAAAAAATGTCGCATATTGTTTAGTTTAAGTTTTGTCGCAAAGCTGAAACATTTCCCTACTTTTCCGAAAATTTTTTTCCAAATGCAAAGACGCAGTTTCATCAAACAAACAGCCCTAGCAAGTTTGGCCATCACAGCCAATCCCTTCATCGTCCGACAAAAAACCGCCAAATACACCGTCGCCCTAATCGGTTCCGGCTGGTGGGGCATGAACATCCTTCGGGAAGCCATCCGCTCCGGCGAGGTGCAGGTGGTGGCGCTCTGTGACGTGGACGAGGCCCAAATCAAGCGGGCCGATGCGGAAGTACGGCAGCTTTGCACCGACAACCCCAAGCATTTCAAGGATTTTCGGGAGTGTTTGCGAAGCACAAAACCGCAAATCGTCATCAACGCCACGCCCGACCACTGGCATGCGCTCATCGCCATCGAGGCCATGCAATCGGGGGCGCATTTGTTTTTGGAGAAACCCATCGGGCACACAGTGAAGGAAGGCACGGCCATCCAGCAAGTGGCGAGGGACACGCAGCGCATCTGCATCGTGGATTTTCATCGCCGCTACTCGCCGCACAATGTCAGCGGCATGGAGTTTCTGAAGTCAGGCAAGGCAGGCTTGATTCGGGAAGTGAAAGCCTTCGTCAACTACCAATGGGGCGAGGTGGACGCCAATCCCATCGAGAATATTCCCGCAGGGCTGGACTGGGATTTTTACTGTGGCCCTTCAGGCAAACAGGCTTACAGCCACAATATCCATCCCCGTGGCTGGCGGCAGTACGGGGCCTTCGCCAACGGCCTCATCGGGGACTGGGCGCCCCACTGGTTCGACCAAGTGCTCTGGTGGACGGAGGAGAAAGCGCCCCGCCGCATCTTTAGCACGGCCCGTTTTCCGCAGGTTAAAGGCGGGCGTGACATGCCCGAAAGCCAAGTCGCCGTCTTTGAATTCGAGGGCTTCAACCTCACATGGGAACATTCCCTCCACAACGAGCGCCCCGACCAGCCCGGCGAAAATGTCGGCGTGAAATTCTACGGCACAGAAGGCACTTTCCACATGGGCTGGCAGCAAGGCTGGACTTTTTACCCGAGCGATTCAAAAAAAGATATGATTACCCAATCGGCGCAATTGGATGAACCAGATTCGCAAAATATCCGCCTCGTCTGGGCTGATTTTTTGGCGTCCATCAAATCAGGGAAATTGCCGAAGGCAGATATTGAGCATGGTCGGCAGGCCACGAATATGTCGCTGCTGGGAATGCTCTCGGCCCACCTAGGCCGCAGCCTCCAATGGGACGAAGCCAAGGATATGGTGGTGGGCGATGCCGAAGCAAACAAGCTGCTGAAACGGGAGTACCAGGGGGAATGGAAGTATCCTAAATGATATAATTTTCACTAAATTCTCTAAAATATATGATTGACATACTCGATAATGAAATGCCTGTGAAAAAAACACAGAGCAAATTATTTTCAAGATTAGCCTTGTTCTTTGCTATAGTCTCGGTTGCCATTTGTTGCATCATTTTTTACCTTACTCTATCTTCATCTTTAGAAGGCATAGGACTAACTTTGATGTTTCAAACTGCGCTGATATTGCGTTTTACTTGCTTGTTTGGTGTTATATGCAACGTTATCAGCTTTATACGAAAAGAGCCTCGAAGTGTCGTCAAATGGTTGGGAGCCATAATCAATTTCCTTTTGCTGATATTGGTAATTGGCTTGATTGTTTTTGCGCTTAAAATGGACAATAAATTTTGAAAAGATTCAACCCGATGCTGATTGCTACACACTGCTATCAATATATTAAATGCAGCATCTTATATCAAGATTTGACCTACAAGAAATAGCCACACAAGCTAAAAAATGACGTTTGCACCAAAATATTTCAATCAAACATGAACCGTCGCGTCGCCAAGCCACTGCTCACTTCTCCGTCAGCGGATGAAACGTCCGCCAACTATGCCAATACTCCTGATAAGCCCTTCCCCGTTTGAGGTCAGGTACATTGGGCTGGAGTGATTTCCCAGCAAAATTGTAACGGTTCTCCCCGCTAATCAAGGTGTCATTGCGGAGCAAAAACTGTTCTGAAGCACTATTCCGCTGGATAACCACGAAGCTGTTGCTATCTTGTGAAAGCGCCAAAACGATAGGCTGGCCTCCGATTTCATCATGAATCAAGCGTTGTTTTTGCACAGCGTTCCAATCGTAGGCTTTGCTTCCCTTGTCTGTTTCCACACCGATGACCCATGATTTTTCCTGCCAAGAAGCAGTGTCACGACGGGTCAGCTTGCCCTTTCGCCTGCCTGATTCATAGTTAGCGAGGCTGTCATACTCTTCTTGAAAAGCGGCGTCGGGAAGCATCACGCGCGTATTTGGGTGCAGTGCCGACCATTTTGCAAGACTCACCTGCATGGATGGGTATTCTGGCAGTTTACTCCCTTTTAACGGACCCGCAATGGCTTCTCCCGACACTTGCCGCCACCAACTTTTTGTTGTTTTATCTTCGAACATGGCATTGAAATGGTCCATGCCTACCAATCGGAAAGTTTCGGCTTGGCCGTTCACCACGGGTTCATAGACCCGCCCTGTGCGGCATACGGTGCAGTAGGTGACCATGATGGGCTTGCCGCCGATGGTGTCCCGCACTTGGTGGTGGTAGCCGAGGTATTGGATGGGGTAGGCTTTTGCCTCGCCGCCGTTCTCCACGCCCAGTACCAGTCGGCTGGTATCCAGCTTGGTTTCTGATAAACCCTTGACGCTCAGGGTTTTGGGTTGGTAAAACATCGTGTCCGCTGCCATGTCGAAATTGGCCATGTAGGCCACCACTGCTGCCAAGACCAGCGGAAGGGCGGGCAACCATTTTTTCCAGCCAATGCCTGAAAATGCGGCTTTTGCGCCCAAGGCCGCCAGCAACAGGAACGCCACCCGGAACGCCCATTTCCAGTTGTTCAGGAAATAGGCCAAGTCAATGCTGTTCATTTCCTGGCTGCCCGGCATGGGCATGATGAAATAGACATTGGCTATCTCAAATAGGATGAAGCCGATTAGGCCGAGGTAGAAGAGTTTTTTCATGTTATTGACTTTGTGTCATTGGTCGTTGACCATTCATTTCCTTACATCAAAATGGGCGTAGCCCTCCTCCGCCCGCATCGGCCCTCTGTCCACGTAGAACTGCCTGTCAGTGGGGCATTCCGTGCCGAGGCCGTCAACGTAGCGGTTGCAGAAGCAGAAAAAAGCGGCAATCATCACCGTGTCGTGCAGTTCCATGTCGGTGGCGCCCGCTTCCCTTGCCCGCTCGATTTGGTCGGGGGTGACGTGCTTTCCGCCCCGCTGCACACTCCCTGCGATTTGGAGCAGGGCCTTCATCTTTTCGGTAATTGGCATAGCCTCGTAGTCCGCCTTGATGGCGTCGAGGAACTGCATGTCGCATTGAAGGTAATGCTGCGCAATGCCGCCATGGGCATTCTGGCAGAAGAAGCAGTCGTTGAGGTGCGAAACATAGGTGGCAATGAGTTCCCTGTCGCCACGGCTGAGGGTATTCTCATTGCGTAGCAGAATTTCTGCCAAGTCGTTAAGTGGCTGTGCCGTGTCGGGCCGGAAGGCCATAAGACCCCGTATGCCGGGGAGATTTTCAGGTACATTGATGTATGCCATGGTTGGTGATTAGTGAATAGTGATTGGTGACTTGTGATTAGTGCTGGACTCCAATCACTAATCACTGATTACTAAACCAGTTTCTTTTCCTTCGCAAAAAACGCTGCTACTAGCCCAATTAGAAACACAAAAGAGAAAGCAATCAGCGCATTGCCGAGGCCGCCCATTGTTGATTCCAGCCAGCCGACGAAGAACACAACGGAGGCTGTGAACACCCGGCCCACATTGAAACAAAAGCCCGTGGCCGCTGAGCGTACATTCGTGGGGAAAAGCGCAGGCACGTAGCCGTTCAGCACGCCTTGGCTCAGGCCGAAAAACAAGGCTATCAGCCCGATTTCAGCGAAGGTGAAGAAACTTAGTTTTGGATTGAAATTGAACAGTAAAAATGTCAGAATAAAAGTGGCGGCGAAGCAAGTGACCATCGTTTTTTTTACCCCAAAAGCCTTGCTCACCCAGCCTGAAACAAAGCCGCCGGAAAGGCCGCCGATGGCAAACAGCATCATGCTGATGCCCCGCTCTTTTTGGCCATCGCCGCTTGTCACGAGTGTCTGAACCCAGGAGGGCAGCCAAGAAAAGACGGCCCAAAGTCCAATGAGCATGGAGCCGTAGATGATGCTCCCAATCAGCAGGTCACGGCTTACCGATGGGTGGAAAATGGAGTTGTTCTCATTCTCATTTTTGGCATTTTTAACGGTTCTCTCATGCTTCCATTTTTCTGATTCCTGCAAAATAATCCAACCCAAAATAGCCATTGTAAGTGGCGCAATGCCGACCCAAAAGCTGCTGCGCCAGGTGGAGATATTGTAGGTGATGAGGCCAGCAGAAAAGATACCCACTGGAATGGTGATGGAGAGGATGCCCAATGCCACGCCTCGGTTGCGCTCTGTCCATTCCTCGGCAATGAGCACGGCGCTGGTGAGCAGCACACCTCCTGTACCGAAGCCTGTCATAAAACGGAAAAAAGTGAGTGTCTCCCAATTGGGCGAAAACGTCGTGAGCAAGGTGAAAAGCCCTAAACAAGCTGCCGAAAGAATGGCTGCAGGTTTCCGCCCAAATCGGTCGCTGTAAAATCCCAGCAGGATGCCTCCGAACATCATCCCGAACAGGTAAGCTGAGTTGATGATGGCCCCAATCTGTTCGGTCGAGGACTCGCCTTCTGCAAGGTCTTTCAGCACGTCAGGTAAGTAGCTGGAGAGCAAAGTAGAGGCTACTCCGCCGAACACGCCGTTCATGAAGCAAAGGGCAAACAGGAGGTACAGATAGCCCTTGTTGGGGGAGGGATCGCCTTGGGTCATTGCGGTAGCTGGTTCTTCAAAAAGTCATAGCCTTCCTTGACCCGGTGATAGCCGTTGTTTTTCAGGCGCTCTGCCATCGCTTGGTAATATTCAGGATTGGTGGGAGCCACGGTGCCGAGACCGTCCACGTAGCGGTTGTAGAAGCAGAAAAGGGCAGCAATCATCACGGTGTCATGGAGTTCCATGTCCGTTGCGCCGGCCTGTTTGGCGGCTTCAACGGCTTCGGGCGTCACGTTTTTGCCGCTGCCCTGCACCTGTGCCGCAATGGTCAGGAGTGTCTTCATCTTGTCGCTGACGGGGGCGGATTGGATGTCCTGCCGCATCTTGGAAGTCACCTCGTCATCGCCATAATAGGCATCGGCGGCGGCGGCATGGGAGGTAGCGCAGAACTTGCACTCATTCCGATGGGAGACGATGGTGGCGATGAGTTCCCGCTCTGCTTCTGTGAGCGAATTTGGCCCACGGAGCAGGATTTGCGTCAGCTCCCGCAATGGCTCGGCGGTGTCCCTGCGGAATTCGAGGAGGCCGGTGACGCCCGGCAAGTGGTCTTCAACTGCGATATATGGCATAATAAAGCGTTTTAACTTACAGGAAACGTCGGCGAGGTTTGTAAACCTCGCCGACGTTGGTTGAGAATTTTCCAAAAGCAATCAATTCATTGCTTCGTCAAAGGTCAAAGAAATGAAATAAAGTCCACGCACGGCTGGCGAACCGTAAGCCTGCACGATTTTCTGGTTCGTGAGGTTGCTAGCACCGATTTTTACGGTCGTTTTGATGGTTGGGATGCGGTAGCTGACCTGTGCATCAATCAGGTTGTAAGCCTTGACCTCGCCTGGTTGGAGTTGGGTAAACGTGCCGTACCAATCAAACGCCTGCTGCCAGTGCCAAGCCACGGAAAAGCCCCAACGGTCGGTCAAGCGGTCGTTGCTGAGCGTGAAATTCGTTTTCCAAGCTGGTGTATTGAAATCTGGGATATTATCAGGATTGGCATCCTTCAGCTCTAAATCAGCCCAAGTCGTGTTGAAATGCGCACGGTAGTTTTTTGGTAGTGAATAGGTCAGGCCGAGCGTCGCACCCTGTGCGGACACTTCATCACTCGCATTGGTGTAAAGCTGGAACAAGCGGGTTTTGCCGTCCACGATATTGAAAGCGGCATCTGGATTGATGCTGCCGTCGGGGAGCGTCACGGAGGCGCTGTCCACCCGCATCACCACGGTATTGATGAGGAAGTCGGTGTAGGTGCTGTAATGGTAGTTCACGTCGAGCAGCAGTTTTTTACCGAAAATACCTTTGTAGCCAATCTCGTAACAAGTGGTGCGCTCAGGCTTGATGGCTGGCACGTTTGATTTTACCAACAAATCCTTGCTCTGTATGACGGCATCGGGGAAAGGCGTGCCACCTTGCAGCAGTTGCTGGAAATTACCGAAGAATGGGCCGAGCGAAGAGGCATAGACTGAGTTTTCATAGGCATTTGTCCCTTTGATATTGCTGGGAGCACCGCCAAGAATGATGATAGGGCCAACGTCCAAATGGATGTACTGGTCAGGCACCGTAGGATTGCGGAAGCCAGTCTGGTAGCTCGCCCGGAAGCTGTGGTTGGGTCTTGGTGAAAACACCGCCGAGGCACGGGGCGTGAAGTTGCCGTCGAAGTTCTCGTTTTTATCGTACCTGCCCGAAACGGTAAGCTTCAGTTTTTCCTGGAACAATTCCTTGGAAGCTTGCGCAAAAGCACCGTATTCATTCACTGGGATGGGGCCGTCCGCATCGTCAAATAGCGTGCCGCCGGAGTCCATGCGGTAGTGGCGGAGGTTGCCACCGATGACCAAATTCACAACCTTGAGCTGCGAGCTAAGGTCGTACTGGCCGTCCACGTGGTAGAGGCCGCTGTTGCTCTCCACGCCAGCGCCTTGCAGGCTGGTATTGTTGATGAGGCGGTCTTTTTGCTCGTTGTATTCATCACTTCCTGGCACCAAGCGTCCTTGGTCGGCGAACGCACGTGCGGCGGCATGGTCATTGGCGGTCACATCCTGCACACCACCTGTAAAAGCAGCTTCGTAGCGGGCGAACCAAGTCTGGTCGGCTAGGTCGGGCGTTACCACGTTTCCGTTGAGGTCACGTACCCAAGTGCGGTTGATGTGGTTGGCCAGCGAGCGGGAGTTGTAAGACTCGGTGGAACGCTCTTGCGTGGAATAACCACGGATGAAGAAATTCCTGCCCCGCAGTTCGAGGCGGTTCTGGAGCAGTTTGAAGCCGTTGAGGGCGTAGCGGCTGCTGCCTGTGTACATCGTGCGGCCTTGGCCATAGTTAAGTTGGTAAATGGCCGTGATGTTATCCGTCAGCTTGTAGTGCAAGGCTGCACTTACCTTGCGGCTATACACATCATATTGCGCCACGTCTTTTTCTTCGTAACCCGTGCGGGAAATGCGGCCCACCCCTTCAATGGTCGAGACCACTTCATCACCGTAGATATTAAGGGCATTGCGGGAGGGGTTGTTGACACCCCGCTGTGCTTCGGGAGTACCTGAATCAATATCCGTATAATCATTGGCGTACCAGTCCGTGCCAGCGAGGTAACTGCCGGTGAGTTTGATGGCAAATCGTTCCCCAAAAACCTTTGCGTAACGGAAAGAAAGGTCATAGACGGGCTTTGCACCGCCGTCATCACCAAAGTGGTTCATGCCCAATTTGGTCTGCACACTCAGTCCTTGGTGGTCAAATGGGTTCTTGGTCATAATGGAAAGCATCCCGTTGAAGGCCACGGGGCCGTAAAGCGCCGAGGCAGCGCCGGGGATAAGTTCCACGCTCTCCACGTCGAGGTCGTTGGGGCCGAAAAGGCCGCCTACGGCAAAGCCAAGCCCCGCCGACTGGTTGTCAACACCGTCCACGAGCTGGAGAAAACGGGTGTTTCCGGTATCGTTGAAGCCCCTTGAATTCACTTGTTTGTAAGTCAAGCTGCTCGTCACCAGATCCAGCGATTTGAGGTTCAATAAGCCGTCATAATAGTTGAGGGAGGGCGTGTTCCTGATTGCCAAGGCGTCCACTTTTTCCACCGTGACGGGCGAGCGCAGATAGCTTTCGGCTACCCTTGAAGCAGAAACGACTACTTCGTTCAACCTGCCGACTCCTTCCCGAAGACTGATTTTGGTGGCGGTTCCCGCACTGGATTCGATTTCTTGGCTTTCATAGCCAACCATTGAAACCATGAGTGTGAAAGGTGGATTGCCCGTTGGGCGAATGGAAAAGCTGCCGTCAGAACCTGAAATGGTACCTGCATTGGTGCCTTTCAGGAGGATGGTTGCTCCCGGAAGGGGCAGGTTGTTGTCAGCGTCATATACGCTGCCTGTTATATTCTGGGCAATAAGGTTTAAGGTTGCGAGCATATATGCCGCAACAACAAATAGGCGTCTCATAATTAGGTTAGTTTTGTTTGACTAAAATTGGATTATAAGGTTAAAACAATCACAAAGCTATTAGTGGAAAACTAACCAGAGCTTAGGATTTGCTTAAAATGTAAATCCCAGTTTTATAAAATCTTGGCAGCTATAATTATTCGCCCGGCAATGACCTTTATTTTCATCATTGAGTATAAATAGGTTGACCAGCATTATTTAATAATGCTGGTCAATTGCCCTTCTAAACCTAATTTAATTACATGAATCTAGACTTTCACTAACATAATTCGAATCAACGCTCATTATTTTGCCGCAGTGGCAGTGGCACACATTGGGATGCTTCCGTCTTTCATTTTGAAAGTCAAGGGCTTCACGTCAAGGACTTGGAACCCTTCCTGTCCTTCCGTGACCATGATGAATTGGTTTGGCTTTACATGCTTGATATTTTGCGTGATGCCTGACGCAGGCCAATAGATAACGATTTCATCAATCATGGTTGCTTTTCCGATTCCGATTTCCCGGCGCAAGGGCGAAGCCCCAAAGCTGCCGCCAGAATTAACATCCCGATAAACCACCCGCTCCTTGCCGTTTTCATGGAAACGCACCGCCACCCTAGAGCCTATGCCTGCTTTGTTTGATTTGGAACCTTCGAGCTTGACACAAATCCAATTGTTGTCGCTCTGCCCCGGATTCAAATAAAACGAACTGAAGTAGGCATCGCCTCGGTAAGCACCGCCCATTTCCACATATATATCTTGGTCGCCGTTGTTGTTGAGGTCGGCAAATGACACCCCGTGGCCTTTTTGCAGATTGCCTACCCGTGCCGAAACCGTCACATCTGCGAAGTCCTTGCCACCGAGGTTCTTGTACAGCCGATTGGGCACTAAAGACTGGTAATTGGGATTGCCCGTTCCAAAATACATGTCGAGCCAGCCGTCATTGTCTATATCGCCGAAATTGGCACCCATCGCAAACACCGTTTCGTTGAGGTGCATCTTATCCGATACATTGGTAAATGTGCCGTTCTGGTTGTTTTGGAAAATATAGATTTTCCCGGTTCTGTCATTCGACGGGTGCAGCATTTCATTGGCGATATAATGGGAAAGCGGCTGTTTGAATTCATAGTTGCAGGCAAAAATATCGAGGAAGCCATCGTTGTTGTAGTCGAAGAAAAAGGTGGGAAAAGTGCTGGCATTCAAGTCTGCAAGTCCAGCCTTTTGAGAATAATTCTCGAATTGTGGGACCTTGCCCGGCACACGCAAATTATGCAGCAGGATTTTCTCTCCGCTCTGGCATGACAGAAATAAATCAGCCCAACCATCATTGTCAAAATCGCCGGAGACAACGCCCTTTACAAACGCCGTGATGTGAAAATCTTCATTGGCAATATTGGTAAAAGTGCCGTCGTGGTTGTTGATATAGAATTCGCATGGATAAGTTTTATCGGCGGCGAATGTCTCGTTACCCACAAAAAGGTCGAGCCAGCCGTCGTTGTTGAAGTCGTTCCAAGTGGCGGTCTGGGTAGGGCGGTAGGTCAGTAGCCCGGCCTCGATGGTCACGTCGGTGAAAGTCCCGTCCCCGTTGTTGCGAATCAACGAATTAGGCTGCTCGCCGCAGGCAGCTTCGCCTTGCCAGCCGCCCCGCAGCACAAAAATATCCGCAAAACCGTCGTTGTTGTAATCGGTTTGCTGACAGTTCAAGCCACCTGTGATAGCACCTAAACCAGACGCTTTGGACGCATCGGTGAAGCTGCCATCCGCATTGTTTTTGAAGAAATGCATCGGGTCATCAAGCCCCCAAGCGGTGGTGACAATGTCGAGATAGCCATCATTATTGAAGTCTTCCACGATGACGCCGCCTGCACGGTTGTTGGTCTGGATGCCAAGGTCGCCGGCAATATCGGTAAATGGCTTTACCGTTGTCTTTCCGGGCTTGTCCAAGCCTGGAATGAGCCATTCGGCAGGTACTTTTTTGGGGTATTCGCCCAGCGTCATGTAGGCGATATTGAGCAGCCAGCGGGAGTTAAGGTCGCTGGGGTCATTTTTCAGGACGGTTTCGAAAAGCCCGATGGCCATTTGCATGGGCGTTTTGTCCAAGTGGATGCCATTCCCCTGAATGGGCATGATGCAAGCATCGGCGCTGTGGAAATTGACGCAATTCATGCGCTCTGCCAAGCGCATATAGGCCATGCCCAACATAGCGCTGACCCAGTTTCTAAATTGGGGCGATATATCGCTTCGATTCAGCACCTGCTGGTACATATAGATGGCTTCGTTTTCCTTTCCCATTTCAAGCAGGATGTCACCACGCCTTGTTGCCAATTCAAATTGCTTGGTTAATTCGGGTGTAGTACGGAGCATGGAATCACAGTAAGCAAGTTTTGCCTCTGCCGAAAATCGGTTTTGTGGATTGTTGATGGTGCTCTGCACCTTGGCCAAAATGTCTATCATTTCTTGATGGCCATCGTTTCCCTTTGACACATGGCTGCTGTTTTTGTTATTACATGCGAAATGAAAACCAATGCTTACCATCAAGACTGCAAATGCAGCAAATAGAACCCAAGTTCTTTTCTGATAAAATGCCATAGGAAGGTTTAGTTTTTAGAAATAGACGATAAGGGGCAATAGCAATGAACTATTTACCAGCTGTTATACCGTATAAGCTTGCAAAATTCAATACATAGTTACTGGCACCAATGGTGCCATATTGCCTTATAGTGCTTTGGCAATTTAAATTAGCCTGTTTCTCACGGTCGCTCTTTTCGGTGACTGGGAAACAAGGCCGCCAACATTTGTGAAACGGGATTAGCTAGTCAGCTAAGGCGGAAATAAATCAATGGCTGCAAGCGTGCAGACCGAAGTATTAAATAGGCGTCTCATCAAGTGGTCAATTTTCTTTAATTTAGGATGAATGCAATGCTAAACACATAATTAGCCCGTACACCTTCCTATTGGTCATTTTGTGGTCAATCATCAATGCAAAAATATAGGCATATTCTTAATCTATAATTAGGATTTGCTTAGAAATATGTTGAATATTGTTGGAATAATTAGAATATACTTAAAAAACCATTAGATATTCATTAAGATTAAAATTAAACAACCCCGGCTATTTGTTGCAAGCCTCACAAATAATACAGTTCTTAGCGGCCTAAAATTCGCAACATGAACCGTCGCCAAGCCATACACACCACTGCCGCTCTTGCCGGAAGTTTTTTTCTGCCGAAACCTTTGGCAGCGCTTTTCGTCGAGGGCAGACTCAACAAAGCCGACTTCGGCCCCGACTTCAAATGGGGCGTTGCCACGGCCTCCTACCAGATTGAAGGAGCGTGGCAGGAAGATGGCAAGTCTCCTTCCATCTGGGACAACTTTGCCCACGGCAAGAAAAACATCAAAACAGGCGAAAACGCCGATGTAGCCTGCGATTTCTACCACCGCTATGCCAGTGATTTGGAGCTGCTCAAGTCCTTGAATTTCAAGGTGTTCCGTTTCTCCTTAGCATGGTCGAGACTATTGCCGGATGGCACCGGAAAAATCAACCAGAAAGGCATTGACTTCTACAACCGGGTCATTGACAAATGCCTGTCGTTGGGCATTGAGCCTTGGCCAACGCTCTACCACTGGGACCTCCCGCAAGTACTGGAAGACAAGGGCGGCTGGACGAACCGGGACGTGGTGGATTGGTTCAGTGAGTACACGCATTTGGCCACCAAGTCCTTTGGCGACCGGGTGAAGAACTGGATGGTGCTCAACGAGCCGTTTGCCTTCACCACGTTGGGCTACATGTTGGGCTGGCATGCCCCCGGCAAGAAGGGCCTGAAAAACTACCTGCCTGCCGTACACCATACTGCTTTGGTGCAGGCGGAAGGTGGGCGCATCGTTCGGGAAAACGTGAAGGATGCCAACGTCGGTACGACTTTCTCGGTGTCGTATGCCGTGCCAAAGAGCGATGCCGAAAAGCACCAGCGGGCCGCCAAGCGCTTCGATGCGCTGATGAACCGGGTGTTCATTGAGCCAGCTTTGGGCATGGGCTATCCCACCGACACATTGCCGTTTTTGAAGAGAATCGAGGAGAAATACGCCAAGCCCGGCGACATGGAGCGCATGAAATTCGACTTCGACTTTATTGGTATCCAGAATTACTACTCCGTCACGGTGAAGAAAAGCCTCACCACGCCCGTGGTCTGGGCCAACGAGCATTCCGCAAAAAAGCGGGAGGTGCCTGCCGACCAAATCACGGACATGGGTTGGGAAGTAACACCGGATGGCATCCGCCAGATTTTAAAGCAATTTGCGGCCTATCCCGGCGTCAAGCGCATGATTGTGACGGAAAACGGCGCTGCCTTCCCTGACAAGGTGGAAAACGGCCTTGTCCACGATTCCCAGCGGTTGAAATTCTACGCCGACTACCTCGAAAAAGTGCTACAGGCCAAACGGGAGGGCGCACCCGTCGAGGGCTATTTCTGCTGGAGCTTCATGGACAATTTCGAGTGGGCAGAAGGCTTCCGTCCCCGCTTTGGGCTGGTGCATGTGGACTATGAAACGCAAGTACGCACGATAAAGGACAGTGGACGCTGGTTTCAGGCGTTTTTGAAGTGAAAAATAGCGCACGCAACGCCGCAACGGACACAACGTAACGGTTTATAGTTGTTTGAATAAAAAATTGAGCAAAAAATCCCAGCATTCATTTTTTGAAACACATGAGGCACATTAGTTCACATAAGGATTCAATTCGCCTTTGGCGAATTTTCTATGTGAACTAATGTGCCTCATGTGTTTAATAAAACTCAATCAGTTAAGCAAACAACTATAAATAAAGCGTTGCGCTCGTTGCGGCGTTGCGTGAAACCAAGATTCTTGATTAGCTTTGCCACCTTAAACATTTGCCGCTGAATATTCTATCACATCTTCAACAACAGCCTGGAAAAGTCCAAGTTTTGAAAGGCCACTAGGCCACTGGTTTTCATCCAAATTTTCAAAACGCAGGTAGTTAGTAGCGATTGATTTGACAGGGTTCGATTCGTTTGAAAGGATGCTTTGCACCATCACCAAAGCACCATGACAACGCAAACCATCTCGAACCCGTCAAACCCATCAAACAACTACCCCATCTTTTTCAAGCAATGATTTCCGTCCAAACACAGCGCCTGACGCTGATAGCCCTGCCTTTGGCAGAATTTGAACTATTTCTCGACAACCAACCACAGCTTGCCGAAAGGCTGGGACTCGTGCCCGATGCCCTGCAAATTGAAAAAGCCTTCTGGGAAGAAGGCGTGCAGGACATGCGCAGCTATTCCCTGCCCAAGCTGGCCGAAAACCCCGACCATTACGAGCTGTACACGGTCTGGCTCATCGTCCTGAACGAAGAGAACCGCATGGTCGGCGGCATCGGCGTGGCAGGTGAACCCAACGAAGCGGGCGAATCCATCCTCGGCTACTTCGTGGACGAGCGCTACGAGGGCCGTGGCATTGCCACCGAGGCTACCAAAGCCATGACGGCCTGGGCGTTGCAGCTCCCTGCGGTAAAATCCGTGATTGCATACACCCTCGCAGATGGCATTGCTTCGCAAAAAGTCTTGCAGAAAAGCGGCTTCGTTGCCGACGGCATCGCCGAAGACGGGAACCCCCGTTGGCGGTATATCAAGGTTTAGAAAGGTTAGAGGGTTTAGAAGGTTTAGATTGGTTCATAGTTATTTGAATAACAATTTGAGCAACTATTTCCAGCACTCATTTTTTTAAACACTTTAGGCACTTTAGGTCACATAGAAAATTCGCCAAAGGCGAATTGAACACTTATGTGTCCTTATGTACCTCATGTGTTTAATAAAGCTCAATCATTTAAGCAAACAACTATAGATGGTTTTAGATGGTTTAGTTTGGGCACAGCTTAAACCTTCTAAGCCTCCCTATTAAACCTTCTAAACCTCCCTAAACCCTTTTACCTTTGCTCCCATGCTTGAAAAAATTCTACAACAACTCGCACCCACGCACACCAAGCTCGTGGCCGTCAGCAAGACCCATCCGCCGGAGCGGGTGATGGAACTCTACGACCTTGGCCAGCGCCGCTTCGGGGAAAACAAGGTGCAGGAACTCACCACCAAGTACGAGGCCCTGCCCAAGGACATCGAGTGGCACCTCATCGGCCACCTACAAACCAACAAGGTCAAGTACATCGCCCCCTTCGTCGCCTGCATCCAGTCGGTGGACAGCTTGAAGCTCCTCTCGGAGATAGACAAGCAGGCCGCCAAACACGGGCGGGTCATTGACTGCCTGCTCCAGTTCCACATCGCCGAAGAGGAAACCAAATTCGGCCTCGACGAAGCGGAAGCCGCCGAACTGCTCCAGTCCGAGGAGTACCAGTCCATGCAACACGTCCGCATCACGGGCGTCATGGGCATGGCCACCTTCTCCGACAACCCCACACAGGTGCGCAAGGAGTTCCAGCACCTCAAGCGCATCTTCGACGGGCTGAAAACCCGCTTTTTTCCCAACCAGGAAAGCTTCCAGGAAATCTCGATGGGCATGAGCGGCGATTACCAAATTGCGGTGGAGGAGGGGAGTACCATCGTGCGGGTGGGGACGTTGCTGTTTGGGGCGAGGTAGGCATTTTAGCCCCTTTTCATGGGCTGAATCACCTCGGTAAAGGTTTTCATCACCTCGGTAAAACTTTTCATTACGAAGGAATAGGATTATTTCACGAAGGAAAAGGTTTTCATCACGGAGAAAAAGGTTTTCTTCACGAAGGAATAGGATTATTTCACGAAGGAAAAAATTTTCATCACGGATTTTATGAATGGCGAGACGTCAATATAAGATTGCGAGACGCTGTCCAAGGTTTTCACTAGCTTCCCAAAGCATTTCAAGCAGTCGGGCGAAGGACCAAAGGATTACCAAACCTCACAGATTTATAGTCATTTGTACAACTTCTTGAGCAAAATTGATGGCAACACCCTTTTTTAAACACATTAGGCACATAAGGACACATGCGTTTTCAATTCGCCTCTGGCGAATTTTTCTTTGTGTCCTCATGTGCCTAATGTGTTTAAAAAACTCAATCAGTTGAGTAAAAAACTATAGTAATCCTGGGCCAACATCCATCATTCTTGTTTAGCCCCTTCGTCCCCCGTATCCCCAACGGCCTTTTTCTTTTTCTTCTTGGCCGTAGAATCGTATAGCTTCTTAAAAGGCAGATTGGTAAACGCCTTATATTCCTGACTGGACGTGCCATAATCCTCAATCAAAGACGCCTTCACCAGCGCTCCCAAGGCACAGATGCCCGAATCGGGGTCATTGTGGCGCACCGTCTGCTGGTAGCGCACCGCCGAGAAAGCATCCTCGGCTTCATCAGCATCCGTCACGGTCGCACGCATCGTATCCAGCACGATTTTTAGGGCAGGCGTCTTGATGGTGTCATTGTTTTTGGGCGCATATTTCGGCTCCACGAGCAGCGTCTGGTAAATCCGCTCAAAATGCTGAATCAGGAACGCATAAGAAGTCTGCCGATTGCTGCGCTCGTTCTTCGTACTGTCCGTCGAGCCAGTGCCATTGCCGTTCATGGCGGAATCATCCTCCTTCTTGGCCTTCTTCACCACGCCACGGTACTTGTCCACATACCCCTTCACCATCTCAATCGTCACACTCGAAGCCTTGCCTGATTTCAACGCTGCCATTATCGGCGACAACAGCTTCCCACCCGTTTCAAAAATGGCCTGCTTGGCCGCAATGGCTGGATGGTACAGCGCCTCCTTGGCCGCATAATCGCTGGCAATGGCCAGCCCATCGTCATGGACCGCCTGTAGGTTTACCAACTTCAAATCATCGTTGCCAGGGTCGTATTTCGCACCAAGCCCTCTTAGCCTGGTTATCATCGTGCCAAAATTGTTGAGGTTGGTGGCTGCACCGGTGTCGGAGTTTTTCTTTGCCATTGTGAAAGTGTTTAAAGAGTTAGAAAAAATGTGAAGGTTTGAATGGTATTTGAAGTTTTGAGGTTTGAAAGTTAACGATTGCACTGCCGCAGTCGCCGCCTGCGTTGGGCTTGCGGGTTGGGCTTGGCGGCGATTGGCGGTAGTTCGTTGTTATATTTTTTTTTATTTCATTGATTTTCAGGGATTTAAAAAATGTCTTCTTCCCTCTCCCGCTTAGTTTGCTTGATACTTTTTACCTCATCTTGCTTCTCCTCATCCTTCAATTTCTCCGTATTCGTTGTATTGCTTGCTGGTCTTGCCCGTGTGGATGCCCATTCTCGCAAACCGTCAATTTTATTTTTCATTGTTTGAGCGAGCGGTACTATTGGTTCAATCGCCTTTATCAAATGGCTACTTGTCAGTCTGGTAGAATCAGGATTTTCAATGTATGAGATAAACATGGCTTCCTTAACTGTTTCTTCAATCTCTGCACCATTAAAGAACTTTGACTTATCTGCCAATTCATCAAAATTTGAAATTCCATCTTGCCCGTATTTGTTTAGGTGGATTTTGAAAATGTGCTTACGTTCTTCGTAGTTCGGTAAATCCACAAAAAATATTTCATCAAATCTCCCTTTTCGTAAAAATTCGGGCGGCAAATGGCTAATATCATTTGCTGTTGCTACGACAAAAACAGGCTTGGTTTTCTCTTGCATCCATGTAAGAATGGTTGAAAAAACTCTTGAATTTGTCCCGCCGTCTTTTTCTCCGCCGCCTGTATTCAAGCCTTTCTCAATTTCGTCTATCCATAAAACACAAGGCGCAACCGCTTCGGCTGTTGCTATTGCCTGTCTTATATTATTTTCGCTCGCTCCGACTTCCGCTTGAAATATTTTGCCCACATCTAATCTTAAAAGTGGTTGCTTCCACTCAGAAGCAATACATTTTGCGGTCAAACTCTTTCCACATCCCGGAACCCCCAAAAGCAAAATGCCTTTTGGTTCTTTCAACCCAAATTTTTGGGCTTTACTTTCAAAGGCTTTGCTGCGTTGTTTGAGCCATGTTTTTAAGTTGTCAAGCCCGCCAACGGTATTGTCTAAATTTTGGTTTATCTGGAAATAATCGAGAATGCCGCTTTTTTTGATAATTTGTTCTTTTTCATTTGCGATAATTCGAGAGGCTTCCTTTTTATCTAAGCCTACTTTTTGCTTGGCTAAACGAAATGCCAAATCTGCCTCCATGTCGGTCATACCCAACGCCGAATCAATGTGGAATTTCATTAAATCTTCGTTGATTGATTCTCCATTTAAAACTCTTTTCAGGCGTGTTTCTAAATCTTTCCTGTCTGGTAGCGGAACATTGAGGACTGTTACAAACTTTTCAAGTTCATCTGGTAATTTAACGAATGGTCCGACCATTAGAACATGCTTATCGTAAAATTTCATTTTTTCAGCAAGTTTCCTCAACATGACGACCCTATTTCCGTCTCTAAAATATTTATGGTAATCTTCCAAAAAATAGATTTCTTTTTCGCTATTTTCTGGATTGCGAGTAATATGTTCAAGAATATCTTTATCATCATACTTTTGAACGGCTTCAACTTTCATGTCACCATTTATGTTCTCGTGTTTTTCTAAACCGTTTACGCAATCC
>Ga0209066_10001970_pt1 | contig 25998 bp, 25 predicted proteins | sample All_14_2_FD_187198 | JGI IMG/M metagenome (GOLD analysis project Ga0209066, IMG submission 187198) | Freshwater microbial communities in response to fracking from Pennsylvania, USA - Allegheny Zone_MetaG_DW_15 (SPAdes) (version 2) ...
AATCTTGAGGAGCTGGTCACCGAGCGGACGGCCGAACTCATCGTCGCCAGGGAAGAAGCTGAGAAGAAAAAAGAACTGGCAGAGAAGGCCCTTGATGAAATCAAGACGCTGAAGGCCCAGCTTGAGGCGGAAACGGCCTATCTGCAGGAAGAGATCAAACTGGAATCGAATCACGAGCAAATCATCGGCCAGAGTGACGGCGTCAAATACGTCCTCTATAAAGTTGAGCAGATCGCCAGCAGCGACACCACCGTCCTGGTACTGGGCGAGACCGGTACCGGCAAGGAACTGGTCGCCCGGGCCATCCACAGCCTGAGCCTGCGCAAAACCAGGCCTCTGGTCAAGGTCAACTGCGCCGCGCTCCCCGCCAACCTGATCGAAAGCGAGTTGTTCGGTCATGAGAAGGGTGCCTTCACCGGGGCCCAGTCCAGGCATCTCGGGCGCTTCGAAATCGCCAACGGCGCCACCCTTTTTCTCGATGAAATCGGGGAGCTCCCGTTCGACTTGCAGGCGAAGCTGCTGCGAGTAGTCCAGGAGGGAGAATTTGAACGGCTGGGCGGTTCCCACACCATCAAAGTCGATGTCCGGATCATCGCCGCCACCAATCGCAACCTGGAGGAGGAGGTCCGCAAAGGCGGCTTCCGCGAGGATCTGTGGTACCGGCTGAACATCTTTCCCATCACCATGCCGCCGCTGCGGGATCGCATCGATGACATCCCCCTGCTGGTGGAATTTTACGTCAAAAAGATTGCCAAACGGATGGGCAAGACCATCACCCATATTTCCACCAGTGTCATGAATGAGCTGCAGGGGTATGGCTGGCCAGGTAATATCCGGGAGCTGGAAAACGTATTGGAACGGGCGGTGATCAACACGTCGGGCCCGAAACTGCACCTTGCCGATCAACTGAAAAAACCGACCAGATATCTCTCCACGGGAACAGACACCCTGGAAGCGGTTGAGAGAAACTACATCCTCCGGGTGCTTGAGCAGACCAACTGGAAAGTCAGCGGCCAGAACAGCGCCGCTGAAATCCTGGGGCTTGACCGGAGCACGCTGCGTGCCCGCATGGTCAAACTCAATATCCAGAAAGACTGATATCCTCCCCGCCTGCCCTTGGCGGGCCCACGCCTGCCGGCACTGCCGCCGTATCCCTGCCTTCCCCGCAGCCCCCGCATCCTTTCCTCGCCGGTGGATTCGTTCTCCGGGTTTCCACCTGCTCCCGCTCCGCAGTGCCGCCGATTGGCATGATGCCGGAGGCTGGTCATATATGGCCACCGGTGACGATTGACCATTTTCCTCCGGTTGCCGATGGCCTCCGGGCCAATCCCATCCCCGTAAAATATCCTTCTATTTCCAATCGATAGCCAGCAAAATACGGCAGGATGTCAAGCTGGCACGAGAAGTGGAATAAAAGCAGTGTGCAACAGTCTCCTGCCTGGCGGGAGCTCAGCGACGATGCCATCCAGGACAAACAGGAGTATCGGCATATCAACCTCAGTGCAGGGGGAAAATACCATGTCTATCAAACATCATTTTACCAGCGAGCAGGCCCGTCAATTCAGTGAAAATTCCGGCAGCGATTGGGAATGGAGTCGCTGCATCGATCAGCTGGACTCTGTGAACCTGGAGCTGAAGGCGGAAAAACTTGGCCGGTATTACCCGCGGGCCAGGGTGGAGGGCAAAGGCCCGTCCGCATCGGCCAAATCCCGTCCGGTCTGCTGTTCGAAAAGGAAGAACCAGTCATGAAATATGTCCTGAGAAAGACTGAAGCATCCAGCCAAAGGAGTATCTATCGCCCCATGAGGAAACCACTGTATCGCCTGGCCCTGCTTGCCTCTGTGGCATCCGCCTTTGTTCTGACCAGCCCTCTCTTTGCCTCCGAGACCGATGACCGTATCGAGTCATCGGCCAGGGAGACTTACGTGTTCAGGACCTACCTCAAGAACGATGCGATCCAGTTGCAGTCCAGGGATGGCGTGGTCACCCTGACCGGAACCGTCGCCGATCCATCCCACCGCTCATTGGCCGGGAACACTGTCGCAGGTCTGCCCGGGGTCACGGCAGTCGACAACAAATTGATGGAGAATGGTCAGGGCCCTGCGGCAAAATCAGATGCAGGGCTTATCGCCAAAGTGAAAACGACGCTCATGTTTCATGCCAACGTCAACGCCTCGGCAACGGAGGTCACCGCCGAAAACGGTGTCGTCACCCTGCGCGGACAGGCCGCAACCCTGGCCCAGAAGGACCTGACGGCTGAATTTGCCGGGGATGTGGACGGTGTCACGAACGTTATCAATGAAATGACGTTGGCCGATAGTTCAGCCAAGACAGGGAACCCGACGATGCCCCAGAAGATGGACGCGATGGCCAAAAAAATCGATGATGCATCGATCACCGCCCTGGTCAAAACCGCACTGACCTATCATCGCTCGACAAGCAGCCTCAACACCACCGTCACCACGAAAGACGGCGTGGTCACGCTGGAGGGAAAAGCCAGGACCGGAGCCGAAAAGGAACTCACCGGCAACTTTGCCAGTGACGTTCACGGCGTCAGGCAGGTCAACAACAACATCATCGTTCAATAACACTACCGGCCGTGAAGGCGGCATTTCGTCGCCTCCAGGTCCGGCAACAGGAGGATACATATCATGTCAATCGGAACAATTTTACTGATCATTCTGGTACTGGCACTCGTGGGAATCATCCCTATCTGGCCGCATAGCCGATCCTGGGGGTATGCACCGAGCGGAGGAGTCGGCCTGATCGTACTGATCCTGGTGATCCTGCTCCTGCTCGGCAGAATCTAGGCAACGCATCTTCTGGGCAAAACCCTGCCCGAGAAGATGCCGGAACAGCACAACCCTGATCTCCGATTGCCTTGCGCAAGGCAATCGGGCCAAGTGAACAGCAACGACCGAACCGACATCCCGGCCAGCCCCGGGTCAGAGAAGACGCCGCGCTCGATTGCCTTCCATGTGATCCTGGGCGCGGCGCTGCTGGCCTTCATCCAGACGTTCTCGCTGCTTTCTCCCATCCTGTTGTCTTTTTTACTCGTGCTGCTGATTTCTCTCGCCGTCAATCCGGTGATTTCCTGGATGCGGGCCTTGACCGGCGGCAGAAAATTGCCCACGGGATTGATTATGGCCGGGTTGATCACCGGGATTTCGCTGATGGGTTGGGCATTATTCGGTCCGATGAAGGCCTCGATCATCAGCATTTCGGATGCGGTGCCCGGTTACTGGGAACGCCTGCAGAAGCCGTTGATCAAAATGGAGCAACAGGCCGTGCTGTTCGAGAAAAAGCTGCAGGCGGAAGTCAGGACGGAGATCGCCCTCGACGATCCGGCGGCGGCCAAGCTGGAAGCCCACCCCCGCCTGCCGCCGACAGTCCCCGCCAAACCGGCTGAAGCGTCGCCTTCTCTTCGCTCCGGCCTGATGGACATGCTGAAGGGCGCCCTCGGCAGTTTCACCGCCGTGGCCTTCAACGGGGCGCAAATCCTGGTCGTTCTGGTGACGGTGTTCTTTGGCGTGGTTTTCATGCTGATGAATCCCCGCCCGGTCTTCGGCGCGATGTTCGCTCTGATACCGGATCGACACCACGGGCGGGCCCTGATCATCATGCAGCGCATCGGCAAATTCGTTCCCGCCTGGGCCGGGGCGACAGTGTTGGGAATGGTGACCATCGGTCTGCTGGTATTCCTGCTGATGTGGCCGATCTTCGGTATCATGGATGCGCTGGTTCTGGGGATGACGGCGGCGATGCTGGAAGCGATACCCTTTCTCGGCCCGATCTTCAGCACCGTTCCGGCAATCCTGCTCGCTCTCGGCAAGGGAGGGATGACCCCGCTGTGGGTCCTGATCGCCTACGTCGCCGTGCAGGCCCTGGAAAACAATGTGATCGTTCCTTTCCTGATGGCCCGCGGCATGAAACTCCACCCGCTGGCGGTGATCTTTTCCATGCTCCTGTGCGTGGCCGCCTTTGGGGTGATGGGCGTGCTGGTCGCGGCGCCGCTGGTGGCAATCGTCAGTATTGTCCATAAGGAGCTGTATCGAAAGCACTATCTTCCAACAGTCACCGACGCCGACCTGGATCGTCTGGCACGAATCGCCCTGCACGAAAAACTGTCTGACGACGAGTGACCCAAGCAGGCCGAAGACCATCCCTTTTGAGGTTTGCTGCAGAAGAGTATGTAAGATCATTCATTAACAACCCTCCGGCGATCACATGCAGCCCCGACTCAGTCCAGCCGACATCTCCCAACCACAACCCGGACTCTTCGTACTATCCGGCTGCTGGACTGCGCGGACAGTAGCCGGCGGAGATCGGAAGCTGGAGGCGATAGGCGAGTCCGAGGCCTTGGAAGTCGTGGTCGATGGATCACAGCTGGAGGCAATCGACAGCGTCGGGGTATGGCTGCTGCAACAGCAATGTAAAAAAATACGGACTGCAGGACGGTCTGTACGTCTGCGTGACTGGCCTGTGAACGTGCAGAAACTGCTGGATGTCATTGAAAAGCAGATCGATATCCCCGTACTGAGGACACCGCGCCGATCATTTCTGGAGAAAATCGGCAGGAATGGTGCGGCCGCCTGGCAGGGTATGGTTGCCCTGCTCAGCTTTATCGGAGAATGCGCGCTTGCCCTGGTGCGCATCGGCCTGCAGCCGAACCGCTGGCGCTGGCGACAGGTGCTGAAAAATATCGAGATTTCCGGTTTTGACGCCCTGCCGATCGTCGGGCTCACAGCTTTTTTACTAGGGATTGTTGTGGCCTATCAGGGCGCTGATCAGCTCCGGCATTACGGCGCGAATATCTTCGTGGTCGATCTGGTCGGGTATGCGATGCTGCGCGAATTCTCACCACTGATCACCGCCATCATCGTCGCCGGGCGGTCAGGCTCGGCCTATGCCGCGCAGATCGGCACCATGGTGGTTACCGAAGAAATAGACGGCATGCGCACCATCGGCATCGAGCCCATAAACTTTCTCGTCCTGCCCAAAATTATCGCCCTGATGGTGGCCCTGCCATTATTGACAGTCTTTGCCGACGTCACCGGGGTCTTCGGCGGCATGTTCATGGCGCGCTCGCAGCTCGACGTCAGCTTCCACGAATTTCTCGCCCGCTTTGGCAGCAAGATAGGTCTGTCGGCCCTGCTGGTCGGGGTCGGCAAAGCTGTGGTATTCGCCGCCATCATCGCCATCGTTGGCTGTTATCAGGGGTTTCGCACCAAGGGCAACGCCGACAGCGTCGGCCAACAGACGACCCGCAGCGTCGTCCAGTCCATTTTTATCGTCATCATCCTCGATTCCGGCTTTTCGGTCATCTTCAGCATCCTGGGGCTTTGATATGCCGGTCGCGACTGATCAGGGCACTACTGCCGAAAAAAAGAACCCGGCCGTCATCGAGGTGCGCCAGCTCTGCACCCGTTTCGGCAGCCATGTCGTGCATGCCGATCTCGATCTTCATGTTCGGCAGGGGGAGATCTACGCCATCGTCGGGGGCAGCGGCACGGGCAAATCAACCCTGCTGCGGGAAATGATCATGCTGCATCGCCCGGATTCGGGATCGATACAGATCCTGAATACCGACATCCAGACACTCTCCAAAGCGGAAGCACACGTGCTGCGTCAGCGCTGGGGTGTCATGTTCCAGCACGGCGGCCTGTTCGGCACACTCAATGTCCGGGACAACGTCGGCCTGCCGTTACGTGAGCATACCGATCTTGCAGACACGCTGATTGATGAACTTGCAGCCTGGAAGATTACCCTGAGCGGCCTCGCCCCGGAGGCGGGACTGCAGTATCCCACCCAGTTGAGCGGCGGCATGCTCAAACGGGCATCCATGGCCCGGGCCCTGGCGCTTGATCCGGAGCTGCTGTTTCTCGATGAACCGACTGCCGGCCTGGACCCGGCCGGGGCCGCCGGCATCGATACCCTGGTGCGCAGCCTGCATGAGCTCTACCAATCGACCATCGTCATCATCACCCACGATCTGGATTTTTTGTGGCAGGTCTCCGACCGGGTCGCCGTGCTTGGCGAAGGCAAGGTCGTCGGCGTAGGCTCGATGGCGGAGCTGGCGGAAATGGACCATCCTGTTATTCGCGGATACTTTGACGGACCACGCGGCAGGGCGGCCCAGGCTCAGGCGCAGACCCAGGCCGGAGATCAACGACACACCAGGGGAAAGCCGTGGACACAAAAGTAAATTATGCAATAGTCGGCGTCTTTGTGCTTGCTCTGTGCGCGATATTCATCGCCGGCGTTCTGTGGCTTGCGGTCGGCTCCGGCAAGGTCAAAGGATACGGCCTGTATATGTCCGTCATCAATGAATCGGTGGCCGGCCTCAATGTTGATGCGCCCGTGAAATATATGGGCGTGGATGTCGGCAAGGTGCAGCAAATCGAGCTCGATCCAGCCAACCCGCAGGAAGTCCGGCTGCTCTACGCGATCGAGAAAGGAACACCCATCAGAGAAGACACCGTGGCGGTATTGAAAACCCAGGGGTTGACCGGTATCGCCTATGTTGAATTAAGCGGCAGTACACCGGGTTCACCCCTTCTGGCGGCAGTCGCGCCGGATCAGTACCCGAGGATCCGGTCGAAACCCTCTTTGAACACCCGACTGGAAAACGTCCTGACCTCGGTGTTCGCCAAACTTGACCGAACCTCGGCAAACGTTGACGCCATGTTTGACGATGAAAATCGGGAGGAAGTGAAAAAAATTCTCGCCAGCAGCGCACTAGTGCTGAGCACGATTGCCGCCCACCGCCAGGACATCAGCTCATTTATCACGGATGCCGCCAAAACCGCCGACGACACTTCGCGCGCGGCGCCGCAGATCGACCCCATGCTGAATCGCATCGGCAAGGCGGCCGATGCCGTTGGGGCAATGGCCAGGGAGGCGACTCTTGCCAGCACCGACGCCAGAGTAGTTTTTGCCGATGTAGGTTCGGGCGTGCACCAATTCACCGGTGACACCCTGCCGGAAACTGAACGGCTGCTCGCTGAACTCAATACCCTGCTTGTCTCTCTGCGACGATTGAGCGAGCAGACCGAACGCAACCCCAGCAGCCTGCTGCGCGGTCGCCAACCCGTGCCTTTGGGCCCAGGAGAACGATAGCACCATGATACCTGCCGTAAACCAAACCCAACGCTACTGGTATGGCGCCATTGTCCTTCTGCTGGCATCGCTGCTGTCCGGCTGTTCCATGCTGCTCCCGGCCAAATCGCCACCGCCGACGCTGTATTCATTTGACAACCCGGAACCGATGATGGAGAAAAGGCCGGCCCAGCCGGTAAAAACGGGTGCGCCCACCCTGATTATCAGTACCCCGCGAGCTGCATCGGGTTTTGACAGCCGGCAGATCGTCTATATCCGCAAGCTGCACACCTTCGAATATTTTCGCCAGAGCCAATGGGTCGATACACCGGCTGCCATGCTCTTGCCCCTGATGGTGACGGCACTGGAACGCAGCGGTCAATTCAGTGCCGTCATCCAGGCGCCCACCAGTGCGGCCGGTCAGCTGCGCCTCGATGTGGAAATCGTTCGCCTGCAGCATGAATTCCTGAAAATACCGGGCTCGGTCCATTTCACCTTGCGTGCGCATCTGCTCGATACTGCAACCCGAAAGATTCTCGATTCGCGTGAGTTCGACGCCAGCGTGCCTTCGGCAAGCGATGATCCCTACGGCGGCGTCCTGGCGGCCAGCAGCGCGGTACGGATTGTCATTGAAGAACTGGTCCTCTTTTGTGGGCAAACAGCCGCCGATCTGCGGGAGATGCAGCCGTAACTGGCATGCCGGCACAGGCGACTCATTTATTTAAAATCATTATATATCTTTTTCTCTGGATGTCACAAACATGACGCGGGGATTGCAAAATACGAAGCTGTGGGTAATGGTGCTGGCCCTGTCCGTTCTGCTCCAGGGCGGCGGCTGTGCCCGTCTGCCGAACGTCGCCAAGGTGATTGACGAGACGCCGACATCCCAGGAACCGCGCCGGATCGTTACCGCCGGCGGTCTCCTGTCACCCCGGAAAAGCGCCGCCATCATGGATAGGCTGCAGCGATCGGTTGATCCGACCGATATCCTCGAACGCCATACCGCGGTAGTGGAATCGGTTACCGAGAGCCCGCTGACCAGGGGCAACAGCGTCGTCCTGCTGGCCGATGGCCCGGCAACCTATGCGGCAATGTTCACAGCCATACGGCAGGCCAAAGAACACATCAACCTTGAAACCTTCATCCTCGAAGATGATGCGATCGGCCGGCAATTCATCGACCTGCTGCTGGAGAAGCAGGGCGAAGGGGTTCAGGTCAACATCATCTATGACAGTTTCGGCAGTCTGGACACCCCGGAAGCCTTTTTCAAACGGTTGCGGGACGCCGGCATTCAGGTCGTCGAATTCAATCCGGTCAATCCGCTGAAACCGAACGGCGAATGGTTCCTGATCCACCCGGACCATCGCAAGATCCTCATCGTTGACGGCAGGATCGCCATTATCGGCGGCATCAATATCAGTTCCGTCTATTCAAGCAACCTTTCCGGCCGGGCAAAAACCAAAGGCCAGCCGCTGCCATGGCGCGACACCGATGTCCGGGTTGAAGGCCCGGCAGTGACCGAGGCCCAGAAGCTCTTTCTCCAGACCTGGCAGAAGCAGCAAGGTCCGGAACTGATCGAACGGGACTATCTGCCTGTCCAGCAGGAACACGGTCCGGCCCTGGTGCGGGTGGTCGGCAGCACCCCGGGGCAGGACAACAGGATCACCTTTGTCGTCTATGTCTCCGCCATCACCTTTGCCGAACATTCGATACATCTGACCAACGCCTATTTCATCCCCGACGACCAGATACTGGACGCCCTGAGTGCTGCCGCCAGGCGTGGGGTCGATGTGAAGATCATCCTCGCTGCCAATAGCGATTCGGCGCTGGCCATACAGGCCGCGCGGTACAATTATACCGCCCTGCTGCAGGCCGGAGTGAAGATCTATGAACGCCGCGACTCGATACTGCATGCCAAGACCGCGGTCATTGACGGTATCTGGTCGACGGTCGGCTCCACCAACCTCGATTACTGGAGCCTGCTCAGCAATGACGAGGTCAATGTGGTTGTCCTGAACCGCGATTTTGCAGGAAAGATGGAAGAGATGTTTGCCATGGACCTGGCCAGATCCGACCAGATTCACCTGGAGACATGGCGAAAAAGATCTCCATTGCAGAAGTTCAAGGAGGCATTCGGCCATATCTTCGTCAAATGGCTCTAAAGAGCGAAACGTAGTTTATCAGAAGGAGTGACCTATGTCCCACTCACGACGTTGCATCATCCTTACCGTGCTGGCCGTTATCGTATGGGCGGCAACGCTTGGCCGGCCGGATGATGCCCCGGCTGCCGAGTCGGTCTCCGGTAGCGGCCAGGTGCTGCTTGCCAAACATGCCGCGATCACCGCCGACCTGGCGAAGAATCAATACGGCATGCCGCTGTATGTGGAGTCCATCGAGGAATCCGGCTCATTGCGTGTTGACGTATACGGCATTCTCGATTCCCCCTTTGCGCCCGTCATGGATTCACTGCAGACGCCGGAGAGTTGGTGTGATATCAACTTCATGCTCCTGAATATCAAGGCGTGCACCTTCCGCCAGGCATCCGACCAACGGTTCCTGACGCTGTACAGCGGCCGCAAATATTACCAGACCCCGAAAGATGCCTATGAACTGGAGCTGAACTTTCATGTCGCCGCGGCGCAGGAGGAATACATCGATATCGAGCTGGCCGGGGCCAAGGGCCCGCTGGGCACGAAGGATCACCGGATCAGGTTTGAAGCGGCGCCGCTGGACAACGACCGGACATTCATCCATTTCCGTTACGATTACAGCTTTGGCGCCCTGGCACGCACGGCCATGGCCAGCTACTATGCGACGATAGGCCGGGACAAGAAGGGTTTCAGCACGAGTGCCGTCGATGCACGGGGAAAGCCCGTCTATGTCGATGGCGCCAGGGGCTCCCTGGAACGGACGGCGGTCCGCTCGTATCTCGCCATCCAGACGTTCATGGATGAACTCGAACCCCCCGGCAGCGAGCGATTTGAGCGGCAGATAGCGCACTGGTACGATCTGACGGCCCGATTCCCGCTGCAACTGCACGAGATGGACAAGGGGCAGTATCTTGCCAACAAGAGGCGGGAGCATTCCAATCAGCTCAGGCTCCAGAAAGATCTGAACTGAATCCCGGCGGCAACCGGTACCGCCTCGGTGAACCTCGCCGGTAATCCCTGTTTCCACGGCTGCACCGCCGGTATCGGCCACAGCCAGTATTGATCCCCATGGAGGACGAGATGAACATCATCACCTGTTGTACCTGCGCCCTTGTCGGTCTGCTGCTCTGCGGCAATGTTTATGCGGCGGAACGCAAGGGCTTTGCCGCAGTCGGTCTCAGCCGGCTGTCCGGCGCCAGTGCCGGCAATCTGGCCACGGCCGTCAAAGAGAGCGGCTGCCGTCAGTTTGAATTCAGCTTCATGCCGTTTTTTAACGCCAAGGATCCGTTCAACAACGTCGATACCCTGCTTGCCATCCCCAACGTCGGCAAAGTTGAAACGATCTTCCTTTCCTGGCGCGACGAGAAGGTCATGAATGACGGCTGGAGAAACGCCCTGGCCACTCTCGGCAGACGTGCCGGCGAGGTCAATCGCCATCTCAACGGGGTACGGAACAAGGTCGATAACATCGTGCTGGTGCCGATGCTGGAAGATCAGTGGACCCAGCCCAGGTGGCTGGAGGCCGTTTATGTCATCGCCGGGCAACTCGACAGCGGCGACAAGGTCACTTTCCGCCGCTCGGTCAACTCCGGGAACGACATGCCGCCCACGAACATCTCCGCGCGCTTGAAAAACGGCAAGAGCCACACCTTTACCTCGACCCGGCTGGAGGCGCATCGGATCGACCATGGCGGCAACGCCCAGGTAATCAGCAATGACGGGCGGCTGGTGTATCAGGACGCCGACATTTTCGGCAAACATGAGACGAAATCTTCGTTGGTCGATGGTCCAGGCGAATCCAGATCGCTCGCGGACTGGACTTCCGACGCCAATGGTTCCGCGAAGGTCAGCCTCCTGTGGCGGCCAAGCTACAACCTGTATACCCGCACGTACGCCCAGAGCCTTATCACCTACCGAAAGCCGGATGTGCTGCTCGAAAATCGATCGGACAGCGACAGCGATCCTGCCGTCAACGCCTTTGAGCAGGAAGTCCTGAAGTCGTTTCTGCACTAAGCCGTTGTATAAAAATAACCGTAACGGTGGAGTGTCGATACCGGCATAAGGGGCCGCAACGAAATGGGTGAAGTTGTAATGGTTATTTCGTAACGGCCCCTAAGCTTTTTTCGAAACGGTTCCGGGATGGAGAACCGGCCACCGGATCCCGGCTGCAACCGGTACGAACGGCGACCGAGAGGCAGGGTCACATATAACCACTGGTTGGATATGGCCCTGCCACATTGCCCCCCAGGCCCGTCCGGGTCATTGTTTTCCAGTCAGATCCTATTGCAATATCATCAACATAGGCGATAGGAATGCACCCGTCTCCTGCCTGGCATACGAATTGCTTTAGAGAGGGCAGGATCTCTGTGCTTTCTGTCGATTGACAATCTCACCAATCCGTCCCTGACGCTGACAACGGCAGGAACAATCACTTCCCTGGAGGAAATCCGATGAGTACTGATCAGCATGCAGTTGTCTCTCCATTAACCCTGCCGCCACTGCCCTACCCGGATAATGCCCTTGCCCCCGTCATCTCGGCCAATACCCTCGGTTTCCACTACGGCAAGCATCACCGGGGATATGTCGACAACCTGAACAAGCTGGTGGCGGGAACGGACTTTGCGGACCTGCCGTTGCTCAAAATCATCAGCGAGACGGCCGGCAAAGCGGACAAGGCAACGATTTTCAACAATGCCGCACAGATATGGAACCACACGTTTTACTGGAACAGCCTCCGGGCAGCCGGCGGCGGCCAACCGCCGGCCCTGCTGAAGGAAAAGATCGAGGCGTCCTTCGGCACCCTGGACGCCTGCAAGAAGGAATTGGCCGCTGCCGCCATGGCCCAGTTCGGCAGCGGCTGGGCCTGGCTTGTTCTTGATAGCGACAAGATCAAGGTGGTCAAGACCGCCAATGCCGAGGTGCCGATGACCGCAGGCCGGAAACCGCTCGTCACCATCGACGTGTGGGAACATGCCTACTACCTGGATTACCAGAACCGCCGCCTTGACTATGTCCAGGCGGTGTTGGACAAGCTGATCAACTGGGATTTCGCGGCAACAAATCTCAGCTGATACCTTTCCACCTGACACAAGGAAAAAACGATGAAGACATGGCTGAAATATACGGTGGGTTTATTTCTGGCGGCACTGGCAATGGCTTCGCAGGCTTCAGCTGCGAATCCGCCAGTCATGACGGTAGGCCGCGTCTACTCCGTCGAAGGGGACCTGCTCCGGTATGTCCCTGCGGACAAGGATTGGGTGGCCATGGTCAACGATGCGCCCCTGGGAGTGGAGGATACGTTCTTCTCAGGCAACCAGGGGCGGGCGGAAATGTACGTCCCCAACGGCACCTGGCTGAGGGTCGGCTACAGTAGCCAGGTCCAGTTCATCGCCCTCGACCCGGATCTGTCCGAAGTCGATGTGTCATCGGGGGTAGCCAGGTTCTATAACAAAGGTTCCGAAACGGTCATCAAGGCCACCAGCCCCTTCGGCTACGTCCTGGCCTATCCGGGAACGGCCTTCGATTTTTACGTCGGTGAAAACTCGGTCGAGATCGTTGCGGTGGAGGGGACGGTCAGTTTCATCCACGCGGCAACGGATGCCCGCTACGACGTGACGGCGGATTCCCCATCGATCCTTGCGGACGCCAGTCAGGTCACGTCCGGCGACGGTGGTGTCGAAGCCGACTGGCACCGGTGGAACGTCGCCCGGGACAGTTTCTGGACCGAAAAATCGAGGATCACGGGGCGCTCGGTCGAATATCTTCCCCCCAGTCTCCGGGGCGAGTCGTATGCCCTCGAAGAGAATGGCAGATGGGAAAGCGTAGGCTATGAAGGGTCATCGCGCTGGTTCTGGCGGCCCACGTCCGTCGCCGCGGGATGGTCGCCCTTCACCGCCGGCCGCTGGACCGACTGGCATGGGGACCAGGTGTGGATTCCCTCGGAGCCTTTCGGTTACGTCACCCATCATTACGGCAACTGGATGTATGTCCAGGATTCCTGGTATTGGGCACCGCCGGTGGCGAGCAGACGCGCCGGGCTTTCCCTGCTGGACATCGGTTTTTTCTGGTCTCCCGGCAGGGTGTCGTGGATTCATCATGACAGGTATGTCGGCTGGGTGCCGCTGGGACCGCGTGAGACCTACTACAGTCACCGCCGCTGGGGAGGCACCCATGACAGGCTGTATACCGACAACATCGGCCGGATCAATCTCGATATCGGCAGGTATGCTTACGCCGGCCAGGCCATCATCGTCCCTCGCGACAATTTCTACCGGGTGGATGATTACAGGGATGTCCGGGTGCGCAATATCACCTCGACAACGATCATCAACACCTACAACGCGGCACCGGTGGTCAACAACACCGTCATCAACAATTACCTGACGGACACCCGGCGGCACACCTACACCAGCAGAGCGGTAAAGGCCAAACCCCACGTGTCGGTGCTCAGGCGGATCGAAAATAACGCCGCCGTTATCGAGCGCGGGAAGAAAGTTGACTCTGGCACGGTCCGGAAACAGGTCAGGAATCTGCAGGAAGGACGTGTCAGCCGCGACGGCCGTATCGAGGCCCCCATAAGCACGAACTATATCGTGCCGGCGAGTGAGATGAACCGGCCGGCATCGGAAATGAAGTTGCAACAAAGGAACATCAGGACCGGAGCAAAGGCAGGTCAACCGCCAGAGCAAAGATCGGTCAGCCCGGCACGACCGGCGCAGCTTGAAAGGCCAGGCGCCGGACCTGAGCGTATGGAACCGGCGAAACCCACTCAGGGCACGTCATCGCAACGCGCGATCGAAAGTCCGAGGGTTCAGCAGCAGAAAAAAGGCCCGGTAGCTCCCTCCAGGGAAGTACGATCTGAAAGGGACGCTGTGGAACAACCCCGGCAGGATAGACAACCCCGGCAGACAGTGGAGCAACCGCGAGTGCAATCGCAGCAGCGGGAGAACGTCGAGAAACCGAAGAACGTCCAACCCGCAGGCAAGGTTGTAGAGCAACCCCGCCAGGACAGACAACCCCGGCAGACGGTGGAGCAACCGCGAGTACAATCGCAGCAGCGGGAGAACGTCGAGAAACAGAAGAACGTCCAACCTGCAGGCAAGGTTGTAGAGCAACCCCGCCAGGACAGACAACCCCGGCAAGCGGTGGAGCAACCGCGGCAGGGTAAACAGCCGGAAGGGCAGCAAACGGGCAAAGCGCCCGGCAAAAAACAGCCGCAAAAGGAACTGACCGAGGAAGAACTCGAAAAAATCAGACTGCAGAAGGCGTTGGAACAAGAAGGGAATAAAGCGCAGGGAAAATCCGGCAAGCACTGAAATTTCCAGGCCCAGGGATCATCGATGATGGAAACGGACAGCACCAGTCCGTGCTGCTGAATTCAACCGCCGGACTGCTGCCCGGTCAAAAAATGGGAAGGCCCCGCTGAACAGTCGTCGAAAATATCGGCACTGATGCAATGGGGCCTTTCCTTTTTGAATATCATTCCGTTCGCGCAGTGGTGATGTCTCTGTCTTCGCCAAGGCACATCCCGACTTTAAGTGATGAAGCCGGAATGTTGCTCTATGACCTTTGGTTGGATGTGACCCTTTCTCCAGGGCCGCTGCCTGCCGGCGCACAAAGAATTTTATATATTTATCTATTAATACCTGATGTATAGGTGACTTGAAAACATAAACAACCGTCCGGCATAAGAACTGCAAGATACTCTATAATCGGATATCAAAAACTCTGTCCGCCTAACCGAAAAGAGAAGGATAGGGCAGAAGTGTCAGAAGTAATTTCCTGTAAAATCAGTCACCCCAGCGTAGGCCGGGACTCGGATGCGTGGGGAGCATTGTGTACTCCGATTGTCATCCTGCGCCAAAAAAACAGGCACCGGGAAAGCGCCCTTTTGCAAAGTCTTCAGAATGTATTGATTTTTTTTGTTCGAAGGGTCGCAGGTTCAATTGTGAATCTGGACTCTGCAGTCAAATCTCGTCTCAAGGAGAAAAGCATGAAAAAAACAATGTTAAAGAGTTTAGCACTGGCAGTCGTTGGCTCGATGTGTGCGGTTGGGGCTGCCAATGCGGCGATGCTGGAAGGTGGACTAAGCATGTCAGGTTCATTTATTCCTGTTGATGCTAAAGGCGATCTCACTTCAATATTACTCGCCACTGGAATTGATTTTGGTCCGATGTATACTGGTGGAGTTGACAACACGTTTGGGGTAGTAACGGCAACTGGTGATTTTGATGTCCTTAACCCTAATTCTGGTGATCCTCAAACGACTGGAACTATAAATAATTTCCAGTTTGATCCATTTGTTGCCCTTGGCACACCACTCTGGTTGGTTGGTGGTTTCTCGTTTGAAATGAGTTCTCTTACCTCAGATACGATACCCAAAGCTGGCAGCTATGATCTAACTATTTATGGATTGGGTACGATGACGGCACCAGGTTTTGAACCTACACCGGGGATTTGGAATTTTACCGGGCAGGGAGCGGGAGGTACAAACTTTTCATGGTCTGCGTCTGCCGCTGCCGCACCCGTACCTGAACCGGCAACGATGCTGCTGTTTGGCACCGGTCTGATCGGTCTGGCCGGTTTACGCAGAAAAATCGGTAAAAAAACGAGCCCTCTGCAGAAAGACGAGCAGAGCCTGTTGGCAAGAGGTTGAAGATTTCAGGGTAATGTAAATCATCAAACCTTGAGTGTATAGATCTTCATAGCATCCCGTGGTACGGTTTTATCGAGCGGAACACTGCCAAAAGGATGCTATGAAGCTCACACACTGATTCAAAATACACAGAAGAGAGACTCCACCGGATCACCTTTTTTTGTCTGATAATCGGACTGCCAATTTAAAAAGACTTCTTTGGACACGCCCCATCAACCATGATACCTTGTCTGTGAACTTCATGGCATTCGATAGAAGGCAACCATGAAAACAGATAATCCACCCCGCTCGTCTCTTACACGCTTTGCCTGGCTATCTATTGCCGCCGCCATCCTCACCATTGCCTTAAAAGCCATTGCCTATTTACTGACAGGCTCGGTCGGTCTCCTTTCAGATGCGATGGAGTCGTTCGTCAACCTTGTCGGCGCGATCATGGCATTAGCAATGTTGACAATAGCCGCTCGCCCGGCCGATGCAGACCACGCCTACGGACATAGCAAGGCCGAATATTTTTCAAGTGGCGTCGAAGGTACATTGATTCTGCTTGCCGCCGTCAGTATAGTTGCGGCGGCTATTCCACGGCTGATTGACCCAAAACCGCTTGAGCAGGTAGGACTTGGATTAGGAGTTTCGGTTGCGGCCTCCCTCGTCAATCTGTTGGTTGCGCGGGTCCTCCTGCGGGCCGGCAAAAAACATCACTCGATAACTCTTGAAGCCAATGCCCGTCACTTGATGACGGATGTCTGGACATCGGGGGGTGTGCTGGCGGGGGTCGGCGCGGTGGCACTGACCGGTTGGGTACGACTCGACCCCGTTGTGGCTTGCCTGGTGGCGGCGAATATCGTTTGGTCAGGGGTTGGTATCGTGCGCAAATCCGTATCCGGATTGATGGACACGGCTTTGCCGATCGAGGATCAAAATAAAATACAAAAAATTCTGGAGCCGTATGTCCAGAGCGGAATCCAGTATCACGCGCTGCGCACACGCCAATCAGGAGCGCGGCAGTTTGTGTCCTTTCATGTGCTGGTTCCCAGCCTATGGACGGTTGAGCGGGGTCATCAGCTTTTAGAAGACATAGAAACCGACATCCGCCGCATATTGCCTGGTGCCACTGTGTTTACGCATCTGGAGTCACTCAACGATCCTGCTTCAGGGGATGTCCCATCACAAAGCGTTGATTGATAGCAGATTATCCACCTGACGGCGTGTTCAATTTTCCGGGGCCACTTCTGCCCGCCGCAGGAGTTCGCCGAATTTCCTCGCGTAAGGCGATCACCTCCTCCCGGAGGGCTGCCAGTTGTTTGGCACCCGCAAGCTCGGCTTCGTCATTCTCCGCGTCGCGGCCAATGAAGAAGGTTGCAAGCGTCGCCGTCACGTAGCCGAAGACGGCAAACGCATACAGCGCCAGGAAGACGCACAGCACGCGCCCCTCAACCGTCTGCGGCCAGTACTGCGAGCCCATCGTGGTGAGGATCATCGTGGTCCACCACAGCGCTTCGCCGTAGTTCTTTATGCCGCCGGGAGCCATGTTCTCGAAGGCGTACACCCCGGCCGCGCCGGTGAACGTGACCAGCACCGTGAGGGCGATAACGTAGCCGAAGCCCCGCCGGCTCAGACTCGCGCCAAGCGCACGCATGCCGCGGTTCAGCGAGCTGACGACGCGGAGCAAACGAAAACTCCGCCCCACGCGGGCCAGCCGGAGCAACCGAAACACCCGGAGGAAGCGGAAGAGGCGCAACGCCGGTACCAGCAGCGACAGGGCGGTCAGCCAATTGCTCTTCAGGTAAGCGACCTTGTGCGGTGCCAGGACAAATTCCACCGCGAAATCGAGAATGAAGATGACCCAGATGATTGTGCCAATGATCTCGAACCACAGGCTCTCGCCCCAGATCAACTCCACGACCAACAGTGCCAACCATACGAAGGCGAGGCCCAGCATCGGCGTTTCCAGCGAGTCCTCCAGGCGCCGAAGGAGTTCGTGTCGCTCTTTTTTCAGCGCCTCCTCGATAGGGACTGTTTCATCTTGCTTCTCGCTGGCACTCACGTCGCTCATCGGGTCTCCTCGCCTCCGAACCGCCGGAAGCCCTGCCGCCTGACGTCAGAGGTCACCGGGGCCGAAGGCATCCGGTGCACCGCCTTGCTGGGCGTCCTATTGTTTCAGCCGACCAACTGTTTTCCGATCATTCCAACCGTGCGCCTTGCATCTGTGTTTCTACCGTCTGTGGCCCAAGCTATAACGCCACCACAGAAGGCTGCTAAACCCGCAAGCCAGGAGGCGATAATAATGATCGTCAACTGACTCATATTTCCTTACGGCCAACAAGTAATTCTGCTATTCATGGTCTCCGCCATCAACATTTACAGTAACAGTGGGTGTTAGAGTGATGATGCCCGTCCTGATGCCATATTGCATGGCGTATTTCTGCCCATCAGCAACATTTTTTCCTTCAAACATCCAGGCAGGAATCACAAAACCTCTCTTTGCCGAATATTGTGGACTTTTTTTCGCCCTGCCAACAGTCTTCTCGACAAGATTATCCAGGAAAATACTGTTGCCTTCCAATTTGACAGCAGCAAGAAACACACTGTCTGTCAGTTTTTTTGCATCAGAAATCTCTAATTTTTCAGCAAGCTGTTCTTTTGTGAGGCATTCTTTTCGAAGTACCGAGACTAAATTTTTTAAAAAATTTTTGTTACCGGCGAGTCGCTGTCTTCTCTGTTTTGGCATATCATTCATTACGTTGGTCTCCTTTATTGTTCCTGCATGGTGTCAAGGTATGATTTGATCCGGTTCTCTATACAGCGCCAGTGTAGCTGGTTTTCATCAAGATCTCCCGGCAATCCGGGATCGACCATGTTACTCTGCCGCCCTGATCAGGGTGCGGCTGGCCGGAGAAGACCTGTCGGCCTGGCTCGAATACTGTGCAGCGGGACTGCTAAACACCCTTGAACAGGACTGGCTGTGAATCCAATCCCTGCAGGTGACGTCTACCGAAAAGCTGGTCCTGCGGCCACGTCAGAACAACTTCATCTCCTGGACAACCGCTCCGAGTAAGCGGGAAAGAAGGATGAGCTTTACCCCCCTATTTCGTCAGTCAAAACGGAATCGCGAAACAGCACAACTCTCCTCTCTGTTCCCTTGGCTTTATACATTGCCGTATCGGCATTTTTGAAAAGGATATCTGCCGTTTCTCCATCTGCGGGATATATGGCAATACCGATACTGACTTTAATAGAAAGAACAGTACCCTTAAACGTGAAGGCCTCGGAAATCCGTTTAACAATCGACTCTGCAGGGCGAACAACGTCGGCTTCCTGCTTGACTCCCAACAACAGGCACACAAATTCGTCGCCTCCCCAGCGACTGACCGTGTCTTCTCTGCGGGTGGCTGACTGTAAACGTTTTGCCACCTCGAGCAGCACCTTGTCTCCCAGATCATGACCATAGGAGTCGTTAATGTCCTTGAAATTGTCGATGTCCATGAACAGGACGGCCAGTTTCCAACCATGCCGTTTTGCCTGGATCAACCCATGATCGAGGCGCTCTTCAAACAATAGCCGATTCGGCAGACCTGTGAGCGCGTCATGAAGCGCACTTTTTCGTGATTCTTCTTCTTTGGCCTGGGATTTCGATAAATCGTCGCGCACGTCGGCTAGATCGTCCTTCATGTCGGAAAGTTCGGTTTCGATTGCCAGTCGTTCAGCCACCTCCTTGGCAAGTTCGGAGTTGACCTGATGCAGATCGCCTGCGGCTTTCGCCACTTTCAATTCGACCTCTTTGTTCTGAGTGATGGCCTCTTTGATGATCTGAACAGGTATCTTGACGTCTTTTCCCTGCTTGAGAATTTCATTTACCGAAGTCAGTTCGTTAGCAGCCTGCTTAACAGTTTCTTTTATTTTCTCATTTTTGCTGATGACACGTTCAAGCGAAGCATTCTTATCGGCCACCTTCTTTTTCAGATCTTTTGATTTTGATTTCATAATGTAATGTATCTTTACATTTGAGTCGGTTCCAGGCGACGCAACCGCCGGGACAGGATTCCTGGCCACGATAGGATTCAACCGTCTGATCTTTGACACCTTGGCAGATTGTATACGGTTGATACTCATGATTAATCCAGCTTTTTATCCTCACTTTTCACCTCAGCCATGGCCTCCGGCTCGAGTTCCTCGACGTGTGTGTTCTGTCTCAGAAAGAACCCCCATGCAATCATCAACCCTGCAGCCGCCACCCCTATCATTGCAGCTTGAGGCAATAACACCGGCTCTTTGTGCATGAGTTGGAACACAGCCACCATGCATTCGATCGACAGTGACACGACAACCACAATCATAAAACGCGACAGGAAACGACGCACGCGCGTCGGCGCGCTCATTCCCGCCTTTCGCAGGACCTCCTCCTCAAGAATGGTCTGGCCCAACTCGAGCGCCGCTACGGCGATAGTCAACAGCCCAATGCTCTCCAATACTGAATCGAATCGGTTTCGCAGCGAGGCCTGTTCGGAAACATAGAGTCCATGCCAGAGTTCCACTCCAGCCATGACAATAAGGGAAAACCCGCAGAACAGGAAAAAACCGACAATGACCACGTAGCCTATGATAAAAAGTCTTTGAATAATGTTCGTTGCGCCCATATATTATCACCAAGTCTCTAGTGCATTACCCACCGCGAAGGTAGAGGCATAAAGAAATCATTATTTTCTGAGCATCACGCTCAAAATAAAAAATACCGCCTGTATACGATAATAATAAAAGTTAAAAACATTCTTTTTAGCAGCCATTACAGTTATACTATAACTTGAGGAATGAACAGATTGAAGAGATGTTTCTGGACAATCAATTTTCGTTGATCTTTACAAGCGAACAGTTGCTGATACCAATTAAAATTCTTAAGGGTATTACCAAAATGAAAATTTCAGACTGGCTCGATCAAAAAGAAGCGGAAAACGTGGACGTATCTCAAATCGCACTGCCTGCAAATATGTTGGCTGGTGAAGACCCGGATGAGACTATTTTTTACAAAGAGTTCAGGCCATGCGGGTTGTTCTGCACAGAAAATCATCCTTTCTCTACGGTCGAACGATTTGGCCATTGGTATTACTGCAGAGGTCAAAACAAGAAAGCCGGGATTCATTCATCAGAGATGAAGTGGAGTATATTTACAAAGGATAAAGATTTTGCTCTCCAAACAGCTCGAGCGCACATGGAATAAATGAAAAAGTCTGTCACTCAAAAACGAGGGTGCCCTCAGCCTGCAAGTCGTCCACACTCGCTCGACAGATGCACCCGAATCAGGACCTTTTGACTACAAACACATCGTTTGTGGGATGAATCGTGCTGCTATTGAAGGACCCACTGACCGCTGGCATCACGGCAAGCTGTTGAATAGGTTGTCTCTCTTCTCCCATCGATCACCGCCTGAATTTCTGCTTTCCGGCAGGTACCGGATGAACTTTGGACCGCGGGCTGGGGGGTAACCATATAGGTGTTTCCAGAATCGGGATTCTGCCAACTGCTTTGCCGCCCGGATGGGCCGGTCTCATACACGTAGTTGAGCTGTTGGCGGTCATATTTATCCATTTCATTACCGACGATGTACCCAAGCATTGAACCAACGGCGACACCGATCAATGTTGCCTCGGTACTTTTTCCGATGGCCTGCCCAACCACAGCCCCGCCCACTCCTCCCATCACAGCCCCTGATTGGCCTTTGCTGTACTGACCGGTGCATGATGCAAGGGGAGTCATCAATGCCAATACCATTACAACTGCATTCAGCTTTTTCATATAATCCTCCATAGTTCGAAACTTTACACAACGTGTCCATCCTGCAATATTTCCGTCAAAGAGAGAAACACATGCTTGAAAAGAGTCGATAATCCGGCAACATGGGAAAATCGTCCATCCATACCCTTACTCATCTTCTTTGTTCGCGGTGGCTGGATCAACGACCGGGAAATTGGGGCTCAACAAAACTCAGATCAGAGATACCTCACCGAGAGTCAATAGCTTTCTTCATAGATACACATCAAGAATACAGACCGCCTGTCCAACGACTGAACAGTGCGGTCTGTATGGAGCTTTGAAAACCGGGACGGTTATTTCGGCACATCTACCGCCTTGGAGGCCAGTTTGTATTCGATCCCCTGGTCCGGGGGAGATGCCAGTTTGACCACCTTTATAAATCCATAGCCCATACCGACATGACAGTCATTGCATGAGGCGATGACGGCGTTGTATTCCTTGGTGAAGGTCGCCATGTCCTGTGCCGCGATGGCGTTGTTGACCGGGGCAAAATCTTCCTTATAGAATGTCGCCCAGTCCGGATATTCTTTCGGCTTGGTGATCTTGGCCGGATTCATGGCCTTGTCCATATACTTGGACATATACGACGCCAGAGCCCAGTTCCCACCCTCGGCGGCATAAAACATATTCTGGAATCTGTCCCCCACCTCACGCATCGGCACGGCGAATTTCGGCAATGCGCTCATGATGCCATCGATTTGACCCTGCGTGTCCTCTCCCGCCGCGCTCACAGACAAACTGCTTCCAGTGACGATCAGGCATGTCACTGCCAGTACCTGCACACTCTTTTTCAACATAGTGGTATCTCCTGTTCTGGTTTTGCGATTCATCCCTCTTCAAGGACCAAATCGCTCAAATGCTGCAGGCCTTCGGCCGATCTATAACGAAGAGACGGAGGAAGGCCGACCTCTATTGACCCCCGATAGCCGGCAAACCCGCCGGGGTATTCCTGCGGGTTTGCGGCACTGCCCACCGAGAACGACCTATTTCGTTTCACTCGTTGTCGTCGTCGTGGTCTGTTTCTTTTCGATCGTGGGCACCCCTTCGGTCGTGGTCGTGGTCTTACGAACCACTACCTTGGTCGCGACCATTCGATCGCCTTCCTGGGTGTAATACACCGTCACCGGCATGCCTGATCTTACCGTCTCCATGGAGACGGGCGCACCTGCATCGTCAACATAGGTCGTGCTCTTGGTGTAGGTGTAGTTCATCGGCGATGAACTGGTCTCCGACCGGATGATCAGGGTGTCGGGATTGATCTCGGAGATAGTCCCGGCGGATTCCGTGGTGACCGTTCTGACAGACATGCTGTCTTGGGCAAATACGGCGCCCGGGGCTGCCAGGAGTGCTAAGGCAAATACGATTGAAATGGTTTTTTTCATGGAACTCCCCTTTTGGGTTAAATTGATACACATCGGATACGAGACTTCGTTGTTCCCTGCCGGTCTGCCTGCAGTTTCAGGCAGGGAAGGACGCCTCACCTTGCTGAACAAGCTCTCCGCCCTCTCAGCGGCACAATTCTCTCCGCATTTCCCCATTCGCAGGGATTTTCAGAGTGTGCCGAAAACAACGCTTGAGCCCACGGCGGCACTTCACAGAAAAACGGCAATCTGATCGCAGCCTGCAGAACTGCTGTCTGCAGGCTGTTAAAGGCTGAACGGACCGGCACCTATTGACTCTCGGTAGTCGTCGTCGTGGTCCTCCGCTCCTGACTGACAGGAGTTTGGGTCGTCGTCGTGGTCTTCTGTATCACCTCTTCCGTCGTCTGCTGTCTTGGCTCCGATGCACAGGCCGCCATGGTGGCGACAAATAGGAAAAGACCGACATACGAGATCATGACATTTCTTGTTTTCATTGCGATTCATCCTCCCCACAAAATTGTGGCAAAAATTTGGATACGGGATCAAACAGAGCGATAGGCTCACCAGCCACGTTGCTGGACGTTTCTTGTTCAGCTGTCTAAAGACTTCCAATTATTGTGCCAGGTCGTCCTTACACCGCTTATTGATCGTAATAGTCTGTATTATATCGATAAAATATAATGAACCGCCCTATCTGGCCATCATCATTCTTCCCGTGAAATAGGTTGTATTCAACCTCTGACCATATCTGACCTTTTTCGGACCACCGGCAATCGGGGTAGCATGCGGGAGAAACCTGTCGTCAGGATGGAGGGATTGCGCGTACCTGCGACAGGTGCGAGGGAGAGCCGGCGAGGGTCATATATCGCCAGCGGTGACATGTGACCTTTTTTGCGCCCCCGTAATGGTCACGAAGGAGTTTTTGCTCAATGCTTTATGCCTTCGAATCGGGAAGATGGCCGCTTTGCGCCACAGATCGAGGTGCTGGCACAAAGTTTGCAGTTAGAAAGGTATCGAACAATTGCAGATACAGACTCAGCAAGTACCGGCGGAACGCCATAGTCGGAAGGAGAATGGGGAGGAAGAGAGCGTTGTTCGTGTTGGTTTACGGAAAATATATTCCCTCAATGTTGACGAAATAGACCTCGGAGAAAGGAGCACTACGCCATGAGAAAATCTACGCCTCGTCTCGATCTGATAGAATCTGTGGCAGCATTGTTTTCTTTCAATCGCCCTCTGTTTGCACCCAAGCCACATGAATACTTTGAATCAACCGTCAGAAAATCCTATGTGTTCAAGTCCTTTCTCAAAGGCGACGACATACACATGCTGTATCAAAATGGCGTTGTCACCTTGACCGGGACGGTTTTGGACGAATCCCACAAAGCACTGGCCCGGGAAACAGTTGCCAACCTGCCAGGTGTCCAGCAGGTTGAAATCAGACTGAAAGAACATGGGCAGATCCCTGCCGAGAATTCCGATGCCTGGCTCGTTTCCAGGGTAAAATCGATACTGTGGTTTCATCAGAACATCGACGCCGACACGATCGAGATCAGCGCCAAGGATGGCACCGTGACCCTGCGCGGAGAGGCCGCCAGTGCGGCTCAGAAAAAATTGATTTCCAAGTACGCCCGGGACGTTCAAGGTGTCGGAAAGGTGCGCAATGAGATTTCGGTACTCACCGCCACGCCCAAGGCAGGCCACAAACCTGTGGCCTTGACGCCGACGGCTGCGGGAGAGGCCATCGATGATGCCTCCATCACTGCCCTGGTGAAGACGACACTGCTGTATCATCACTCGACGAGTTCACTCGATATCATTGTCGAAACGAAAGACGGCGTGGTCAAACTGGAAGGCAAGGCCAGGAATTGGCCTGAAAAAAACCTGATAACACAACTGGTGATCGACGTCCACGGAGTCAAGATGGTGTTCAACAACATGACCATCGACAGAGCCGTGTTGCGCGACCAATGAAGAATACGGGCTTGTCGCCACCTACGCGGCGGTCCTCCGGCAGGTCTTGGAAGATCGCCCACTCACCTGACTCAACCTCAACCCAGAAGGAGAATAGACGATGAAACACCAACAGAAGGGCAAAAAGAAAGACAAAGTCCACCAGATCAAGGGCAATCTTCAAGCGACCATGGCCAAAAAAGTCATGAAGAGCGGTTCAGACATCCAGGCCACGGTCGAAGATGTCAATGTGACCGATGATCTCGAAGCGACCAATCCCAAAAAAGTCATGGAGAGCGATTCAGACATCCAGGCCACGGTCGAAGATGCCAAGGTGACCGATGCAGGCAAACATGGTCATGCCAAAGTTGTTGATAAAAAATAGCATGTTGAAAAGAGTTGCAGCAAGCAGGGAGATCTGTCCGTCAAGAGAAAATGAGCCATACAACACGGGTCAGCCATCCGATCTACAATCTTCTCCCCACGGAAATCGAGGGTTTTGATTCCCTGGCCGAACTGGCGCTGGACATGCGCTGGTCGTGGGATCATGGTACCGATGAAGTGTGGCGGCAGCTTGATCCTGGATTGTGGGAAATTACCCACAATCCATGGGTTGTCCTGCAGACGGTTTCGCGGGACCAGATCGAACGCGTCCTCGCCGATCCCGTTTTTCGTCGAGACGTCGATGTCCTGGTGCAGACCAGGCGGCAAGGGGTGGAAACGCCGGCGTGGTTCCAGCAGAACTGCTCGCAGGGCTGTCTGACCTGCATCGCCTATTTCAGCATGGAATTCATGCTGAGCGAGGCCTTGCCCATCTACTCGGGCGGACTCGGCAATGTCGCCGGGGACCAGTTGAAAGCCGCCAGCGACCTCGGGATACCCGTGGTTGGCGTGGGCTTGCTTTACCAGCAGGGGTATTTTCGTCAGGTGATCGATCGGGACGGGGAGCAACAGGCCCTTTTTCCCTACAACGACC
>Ga0209066_10001972_pt1 | contig 25975 bp, 22 predicted proteins | sample All_14_2_FD_187198 | JGI IMG/M metagenome (GOLD analysis project Ga0209066, IMG submission 187198) | Freshwater microbial communities in response to fracking from Pennsylvania, USA - Allegheny Zone_MetaG_DW_15 (SPAdes) (version 2) ...
GTGGTGGTCGTCGTCGGCGGCGGACTCCTGTTCGCGGCGCTCATGGCCGTCTTCGCGGTGCGATGGCTGCTCTCGCTCGAGCCGATGCAGGAGTGGCTCGCGACGTACCCGGGCGAGTACCACCTGCCCGAAGGCGCTCCCGTCGGGTTCCCCGCGTGGCTCGGCTGGCAGCACTTCTTCAACGTGTTCCTGATGGTGCTCATCATCCGCTCGGGTCTGCAGGTGCGCACCGAGAAGCGGCCGACCGCGTTCTGGACGCCGCGGAACAACCCCAAGGGCAAGATCAGCCTCAACCTGTGGTTCCACCAGTCGCTCGACATCCTGTGGATCGTCAACGGCGCCATCTTCATCGTGCTGCTCTTCGTCAGCGGGCAGTGGATGCGGGTCATCCCGACGTCGTGGGAGGTGTTCCCCAACGCGCTGTCGGCTGTCCTGCAGTACATCTCGCTGGACTGGCCGACCGAGAACGGCTGGGTCAACTACAACTCCGTGCAGCAGCTCGCGTACTTCACGACGATCTTCATCGCGGCGCCGCTCGCGATCGCGACGGGTGTGCGGATGTCGGGCATCTGGCCCAAGAACGCCAAGACGCTGAATCGCCTCTATCCGGTCGAGTGGGCGCGCGCGATCCACTTCCCGACCATGATCTACTTCGTCGCGTTCATCTTCGTCCACGTCGTCCTCGTGTTCGCCACCGGCGCCCTGCGCAACCTGAACCACATGTACGCTGCCCAGGGGTCGGTCGACCCGAACGAGTACATGATGAACTGGACCGGCTTCTGGATCTTCGCCGTCTCGATGCTCGTCATCGTCGGCGCCTGGATCGCCGCCCGCCCTCTCGTCCTCGCCCCCATCGCCAAGCTGTCCGGCAACGTCTCGGGACGCTGATAGTTCAGTCGCGTACCCCTGAGATTGGGCCACCGATGGCAGCGTCACGGGATGTCTGGGACAAGCGTTCAGCGGGTGACGCTGGCGTATCCCTGTCCCCGCCATGTCGGGGTGAGAGTGATCGATGGCACCGACACTCGGGGAGGCAAGAGGATTGCATCTGCCACGTCCTTGGGCTCCAATGCGTCCGGATTGGACTCGCGCGACCTCTCAGACAAATGGGTCCTCTCCGCCCGGTACCAGGAAGGCAACCGGATCCTCCGTCACCTCGCCGCGCCCCACTGCGCAGGGGAGGGCTGCCTGTACGGTGCCATCTGACGCCGGGACTCTCTGCTCGAGCGCTGGGTGTCTCAGCTTTCCCGCGCGATGGCTTTCGTGCGTAGGTCGCGGACCCGGGTGAGGTGGGCGCGCATCGCTTCGCGTGCCGCGGCTGCGTCTCGAGATCGCATCGCGTCGAGGACTGCTTGGTGGTCGGCGTCGTTTTCGACCGGGTCGTGCGCTTGCGTGTCGTTGCCCTCGGCGACGCGCAAGCGCAGGCTGACGGTGGTGAGCAGGTCTTGGATGGTGTCGTTGTGGCATGCCTGGCGGACTGCTTCGTGCCAGGCTCCGTTGATCGCCAGCATCGTGTCGGAGTCGGTCGCCTTGCCGGCCAGCTCGAGCAGGTGCTCCAATCGAGCGAAGTCCAGCGGGAGGTGTCGTTCAGCAGCCAACGCTGCGGCTTCGGATTCGAGTGCTATGCGTGCTTGATATAGGTCCAGCATCTGGCTCGCGCTCCAGCGTGCGAGCCTGAATCCTCGTGTGGCTCGTTCCAGTAGTCGACTCTCCACCAGTCGTGACATCGCCTCTCGTACGGGGGTGCGGGAGACACCGAATTCCGTTCCGAGTGCGGTCTCGAGAAGCACCGAGTCGTGGGTGATCTCCCGCGCCAGGATGCGACGCAGCAGTTCCTGGTAAATGCGTTCGGAGTTCCACGAACTGGCAGGTGGATCGGGGTAGCGGCGTGTCGACACATGTCGACACTAGCATCCAAACGACATCCTGCGTAACGCAATGTCGACACTGGTTCAGGAATACGTACCGTTGAAGTACACCCGAACGCGTTGGCTCGGGCTGAGGGGATGCAGAGGTCGTTGTGGGGCGGTACGTCGCGGGGAGGATTGCGCAGGCGGTGCTTGTTGTGATCGCGGCCTGGACTGTGGCGTATTTGATCGTGTATGCGCTTCCGGGAGATCCGATCAGCATCATGCTGGCCGGGTCGGGTGGTGACTCGGGTTACATCGATCCGGGTGCTGCGAACAAGCTCAGACGTGAACTCGGTCTGGACCGGCCGTTCCCCGTTGGCTATATGGATGCGTTGTGGGGCTTGCTACGAGGGGACTTAGGGATCTCCGTCAGCAGCGGGATGCCGGTGGCGGCGCGGCTGACTGCCGCGCTTCCGCCGACCCTCGCGCTCGGCGCGCTGGCTGTGACGATTGCCGTGGTGGGCGGTGCTGTGATCGCGTTCGCTGCTTCCGCGGCCCGTGCGGGTTGGGTGCGTGAGGCGTTGCTGGCGCTGCCGCCGTTGGCCGGTTCAGCGCCGACATTCTGGGTGGGGCTCTTGCTGGTGCAGTTCTTCTCGTTTCGGCTGGGCCTATTGCCGGCGTTCGGGGACCGGGGATGGCAGAGTCTGGTGCTGCCGGCGCTGACTCTCGCCGTGCCCGCTGCGGCCGCATTGGCGCAGGTTCTCGTGACCAGCCTGCACAAGGCGCAGGGGGAGAGCTTTGTGCATACGGCGCGCGCGACCGGAGCTAGCAGGATGCGCACGCTGGTGCGTCACGCGGGGCGTGCGGCTGCTGCTGCTCCATTGACGGTGCTGGGGCAGGTGGTGGGCGGGATCGTTGCCGGCGCCGTGGTGGTGGAGACGGTCTTCTCTCGCCGTGGGATCGGACGCCTCACCGCCGATGCGGTCGCGAATCAGGATCTGCCGGTGGTGCTGGGTGTGGTGGTTCTTGCCGCCGCCGCGTTCGTGATCGTCAACCTTCTGGTCGATCTCGTCCTCCCGTTCGTGGATCCGCGGATCGGTCGTGCGCGTGTGAGAGGTGCGGGACGATGACGGATCTGCTGGTCACGGGGGAGCCGTCTGCCGGACGTTTGCACGCCCCACCACCGGGAGTGCGGCCGAAAGTCCAGTGGCGCCGTCTCGTGGGCTCCCCATCGTTCCTGTTATCCGTAGCGGTGCTCGTCATGGTAGTGGTCTGGGCGGTGGTCCCGGAGGCCATCACCGCCGGGGACCCGCTGTTCGGAGACAGTGCGGACCGTCTGCTGCCGCCCGGTGCTGACCATCCGTTCGGCACCGACCAGCTCGGGCGTGACGTCTTCGCCCGTTTCGTGTACGGGACCAGGACGAGCCTGTACGCCACTCTCGTGGCGGTGGGCGTCGCCGCTGGTGGCGGTGCACTGCTGGGCGTGATCGCCGGGTTCGCCGGCGGCGTGGCGGACGCGGTGATCAGCCGCGTGATCGAGGTGTTGCAGGCCATCCCTGGGTTGCTGCTGTCGCTCACCCTCATCGCCGTCCTTGGGTTCGGCACGGGCAAGATTGGTCTCGCCGTCGGGATCTCTGGCATCCCGGCCTTTGCACGTGTCATGCGCGCAGAGGTGCTGCGCATCCGCGGCAGCCTGTACGTCGAGGCGGCGCGCACGGTAGGGGCACGGCCGTCGGCCGTGCTGGCCGAGCACGTGCTGCCGAGCGCCCTCGGCCCGGTCGTGGCGTTGGGCATTCTGGAACTTGCCTCTGCGGTGCTGGCGGTCTCTGCTCTGAGCTTCCTCGGCTTCGGTGCGCCGCCACCGGCGCCGGAATGGGGGTCGATGGTCGCGGAGGGGCGCGACTATCTCGCAACCGCATGGTGGCTGACGATCCTGCCCGGCGTGGCGATCGCTGCCGTCGTCGTCAGTGCGAACAGGCTCGCCCGCGGGCTCAGACCGCACGAGGCCTCTCAATGAGCGCGGTGCTGAGGATCCGCGACCTACACGTCAGCTACCACGGCACACGCAGCCGCGTGCAGGCAGTGCGGGGAATCGACCTCGAGGTCGGCGGAGGGGAGACCGTCGCGCTCGTCGGCGAATCGGGCTCGGGGAAGAGCACCACAGCACAAGCCGTGATCCGGCTCCTCCCGCCTGCCGCGACGGTCACCGCCGGCTCGGTCTACATCGACGGAACCGACATCCTTCGTCTGCGCGAACCAGCCATGCGCCGGCTGCGTGGTGGCACGGTCGGGTTCGTGCCACAAGACCCGGGCACCGCGCTCAACCCGCTGGAGCGCATCGGCTGGCAAGTCTCCCAGGTCCTGCAGCTGCACGGGATCGCCCATGGGCGGCGCGCCCGACAGCGGGCGGTCGAGCTGCTGGCCGAGGTCGCCCTGCCGGACCCGGAGCGGGTGGCTGTGAGCCTCCCCGCCGCCCTGTCCGGAGGGATGCGTCAACGCGTCCTCATCGCCATGGCGTTGGCCGCGCAGCCTCGGCTGGTGATCGCGGACGAACCGACCAGCGCGCTGGACGTCACCGTCCAACGTCACGTCCTCGACATCCTGCAGAGCCGGGTGCGCGAGCACGGGGCGGCGATGCTGTTGGTCACCCATGATCTGGGAGTAGCCGCCGACCGCGCCGACCGGATCGTTGTGATGTCCCACGGCACTGTCGTCGAACAGGGGTCGGCCCGCACCCTGCTCCGACAGCCACGGCACCCCTACACCCGCGAGCTGATCGCCAGCGCGCCGAGCCTGACGGCCCACGTGGCCGCGTCAGCACCATTCCCGGTGGAAGGGGTCGAACCGCACCGCGCTCCGTCCGGGTCACGAGCGACACTTCTGCACACCCGTGGGCTGACGAAGGACTTCCGGGCGCGGACCGCCCGAGGGGACATGGCCACTGTGCGTGCCCTCGATGGCGTCAGCATTGACATCCCCGAGGGCACGACCCTGGGGATCGTGGGCGAATCCGGATCGGGGAAGACCACCCTCGCCCGCACCATCGCCCGGCTCGAGCAGGCCGACAGCGGCACCATCCACTTCGACGGGCGCGACATCGGCCACCTCCAGGGCGAGCCGCAGCGTCAGCTGCGCCGCAACCTCCAGGTCGTCTACCAGAACCCGTACAGCTCGCTGCAACCACGGTTCACCGTGGAACGGATCGTGACCGAGCCGCTGCGTCACTTCCGCGTCGGGGACCGGCGCACCCGACGTCACAGGGCCGCCGCGCTGCTGGAGCAGGTGGCCCTCGCACCATCACTTCTCACCCGCCGGCCCGGAGAGCTCTCCGGCGGTCAACGGCAACGGGTCGCAATAGCCCGTGCCCTGGCGTTGTCCCCGCGGCTGCTGATCCTGGATGAGCCGGTCTCGGCGCTGGATGTCACCGTGCAAGCACGAATCCTGAATCTTCTCACCGCTTTGCAGCGCGAGCACGGACTGACCTTCCTGTTCATCTCCCACGACCTCGCGGTGATCAGGCAGATCGCCCACCAGGTCGTCGTGATGCGTCACGGCGCCGTGGTGGAGGTCGGGCCGGCGGAACAGCTGCTGCGGCATCCGCGGCATCCCTACACCCGACAGCTGCTCGATGCCGTGCCGGGCGGCGCGTTCGTGTTCCCGCCCTCTCCCGCCCACGCAATCGAAGGAGTCCTCACATGAGCACCGCCCTCACCACAGACGACGAGCTCGTCCACACGCACCCGCTCGCTGCGCAGGCCGATCAGATCCTCGACGAACTGACCCCGCGTCTGCGTCGACTGGCCGACGACCTGCACGATGACCCCGAGATCGCCTACCAGGAGCACCGCTCGGTGGGCCGGATCGTCGCGCTGCTCTCCGAGTACGGCATCGACGCCGAAGTGGGGGCGTACGGGGTGCCGACCGCGTTCCGCGCGCGGGTCGGGTCGGGAGAACCGCGGGTGGCGATCCTCGCGGAATACGATGCGCTGCCCGGTATCGGACACGCGTGCGGTCATAACCTGATCGCCGCGTCCTCCGTCGGCGCGTTCCTCACCGCCCACCGTCTGCTTCCGACGGTCGGAACGGTCGAATTGATCGGCACACCGGCGGAGGAGGGCGGCGCCGGCAAGCAGAGGATCCTCGAAGCCGGCGGTTTCGATGGACTGGCAGCGGCGCTGATGGTCCACCCGGGAAGTGTCACGCGGGTATACGGCACGGGGCTGGGCATGCGACATGTCGAAGTGGTGTACAACGGCGTGGAGGCGCATGCCTCGGCCGCACCGCAGCGCGGGTACAACGCGCTGGACGCGGTTGTCACGGCCTACCAGTCGATCGCCCAGTTGCGACAGCACATCCTGCCCTCGGATCGGGTGCACGGGATCATCACCGACGGCGGTCAGGCACCCAATATCGTGCCAGGTCGGGCGGCGGCCCACTTCTATGTTCGCTCCGCCACCCTGGGTGGGTTGGCGGATCTCTCCGACAGGGTCGATGCCGCGTTGCGTGGGGCAGCGGTGTCCACCGGCACCGAGGCACAGATCGAGTGGGACGGGTCACCGGCGTACCTGCCCGTCAACGTCAACACCGCTCTCGCCGATCGGTTCGTTCGCAACCTGCGCGGTCGGCGCGAGTTCCCACCGCCCACGCCTGGTGAAGTCGGCGGCGGGTCGACCGACATGGGCAACGTGAGCCACGTCGTTCCCGCGATCCACCCGAACATCGCCACCGCCCCGCCCGGGGTTGGTGGGCACAGTGCCGCGTTCACCCCCACTACGCTGCTGCCGCTGGCCACCCAGGGGATCGTCGATGCCGCCTTCGGGCTGGCCACCACGACGCTGGACGTGCTCACCGATGCTGAGCTGCGCACGACGATCGCGGCCGATTTCGCTCTGGCGAGCGACCGCGCCGCCAAGGAGAACAGAGCATGAGTCTGCCCGAGAACATCGATCACACCGCCACCCCACTGCCCAACCGGCCGAGCGAGGTCCTCATCATCGGCGGCGGACCGGTGGGCAGCGCCTTCGCTCTCGACCTCGCGCGCCGCGGGATCGACGTGCTGGTGCTCGACCCCAGCGCCGAGGTGGTGTTCGATGGCCGCGCGCGCGGGCTGAGCATCCGCACGATGGAGCATCTGCGATCGTGGGGTGTCGCCGACGAGTTCCACGCCGCCTCTCCGATCCCCGCCGAATGGTTCGGAGAGACGGTCTTCCGTACCTCCATGATCGGACGCGAGCTGTGGCGCGCGCCGCAGCGCGAGCCCGGACAGCAGCCGCTGTCTGCCGAGCGCATGCACCGGCTTCCGCAGAACCGTGCCACCCGGCTGCTCCGGGACGCCGCGGCGCGCGCCGGTGCCCGGTTCGGCTTCGGCTGGGCCGCGACGAGCTTTGATCAGGACGCTGACGGCGCGACAGTGACGGCCGAGTCCGCCAGCGGCGAGAGGCGCGTCTTGCGTGCTCACTACGTGGTCGCGGCCGACGGCAGCCGTAGCGTCGTGCGGCGCGGCGCAGGGATCGAGCGGGATTCGACGCCGCTTCAGGGCTATCAGTACAGCGTGATCGTGGAGGTGCCGAGCCTGTTCGAGGCCGTCGGGATGCCCCCGCATGTGGGCAACTGGATCTTCAACGACGAGCTGTCCGACGCGTTCAACCCGTTCGAGATCGACCGCTACGGGATGTCGGTAGGCCCGTTCCCCGAACCGATCGACCTGACCGACGAGCTGATCGGCCGCGAGGTTGCCCGGAGGGTGGGCAAGTCGCTGCCACACCGGACGGTCGCGGTGACGACCTATCGGATGCAGAAGCGAGTCGCTCGGACGTTCCGGCTCGAGCGGTTGCTGCTGGCAGGGGACGCAGCGCACGTGTTCCCGCCCACCATCGGCATGAACCTGAACACCGGCATCGCGGATGTCGGCAACGGCGCCTGGAAGCTCGCGGCTGTGTTGCAGGGGTGGGGAGGGGAGGCGCTTCTGGACAGTTACGACGTCGAGCGCCGCGTCGCCGCCCACCGCATCGGTGATGCCACGCTGGAGGCGCGTGCCGCCCTCGACCGGCGTATCGGCTACCTGCGCGGCCGGCCCATCCCCGAGGGCGACGACGCGGCCAGCGCCGCTGAGCGGGATGAGATCATCGCGACGCTGCAGCGCATCCGCACACCGTTCGCCGGGATCGACGGAGTGACGCTGGACCAGCGTTACGACCACAGCGGCATCGTGGTGTCCGACGGGACACCGGCGTCCTCGTGGGATCCGGGCCGGTATGTGCCGGTCTGGCGCCCCGGACACCGGATCCCGCACTGTGTCCTCAGCGACGGCACCGCCCTGCACGCAACGTTCGGTCCGGGACTGACCGTGCTCGTGCGGGCGGACACGGAGACCGCGGCGGCAGCGCCGATCGTCGCCGCCGCCCGCGCCGGGGCGCCGCTCGTCACGATCCGGCTCGACGGGGTCGTCGAGCCGGATTACGGCCCGCCGCGACGCCTCAGCCTGGTGCGCCCGGATCAGACGCTCGCCTGGCATGCAGACGAGACGCCCGCCGACCCGGACGCCCTCATCGCCCGGATCACCGGGTCGGCGCACGTCGTCCACCTCGCCCCGTCGCCCACGGCCTTGGCCGCTGTCGCCGGCTGAACGCGCCGCGACCGCACACCCGTCACCACCCGCCCCATGATCTGACCCCGCGAGAGGAAACACATGTCCCCATCACACAACCGGCGTCCCCGCGTCGCCGCCCTGGTTGCGACGCTCGCCGTCACCACCCTCATATCCGGCTGCTCCGCCGATCCGTCCGGACAGGATGACTCCAGCCCGCAGGCAGGCGGGACAGCCATCGTCGCGCTCGACTTCAGCGTCACCTGCCTCGACCCGCAACAGACCACCGGCTTCGCCGCTTTGCTGCCGGTCCAGCACGCCGTCGACCAACTCACCTACCAGAACCCCGACACCGGAAAGATCGAACCATGGCTCGCGACGGACTGGACGATCGACGAACACTCCACCACGTTCACGTTCACTATCCGTGACGGTGTCACCTTCTCGGACGGCAGCAACCTGACCGCGGATGTCGTGGCACGCAACATCGAGGAGATCATCGCGCTCGGCGCGCTGTCCCCGCTCGGCACCTCCTACTTCGCGGGATTCGACCGTGCAGAGGTCGACGGCGATCAGGTCGTGATCTCCTTCACGGAGCCGAACGCGCAGTTCCTGCAGGCGACATCGACGACCACGCTGGGCATTCTCTCCGCATCCAGCTTCGACGCGACCCCGGAACAGCGCTGCGCCGGAGAATACTCCGGCAGCGGGCCGTTCACGCTCACCTCGTTCACTCCCGACTCTGAGGTCGTCATCGAACGTCGCAGCGACTACGACTGGGCTCCAACCAGCGCGGCGCATACCGGCGCGGCGCTATTGGAGCGCGTCGAGTTCCCGATCGTACCCGAGGCGGGAGTCCGCACGGGTCTGCTGGGCTCCGGGCAGGCCGACGCGGTGATGGGCGTGTTCCGCGAAGACGAAGCCGGCTTCGACGGAAACGGTCACTGGCTCCTCGCCCGCGCAAATCCTGGGTTCACCAACTCGCTGATCGTGAACGGTCACAGTGCGATCCTCACCGACCCCCAGGTACGAGAAGCGCTGCAGATCGCGATCGACCGGCAGGAAGTCGTCGACACGGTGCTGTCCTCGACAGCCTCCCCGGCCACCGGCCTGCTGACCTCGACGTCCCCGTTCGCCACTGACTTCCACGATCTGCTGGCACTGGACGTCGATCGCAGCCGCCAGCTCCTCGACGACGCCGGCTGGACGATCGGAGACGACGGGATCCGCACCAAGAACGGCACACGGCTGTCCCTGCGCGTGGCACATTTCCCGGTCCAGTCCGAGCTGATAGCGCTACTGAACCAGCAACTGCACACCGTCGGCGCCGAACTGGTATCGCAGATCATCGACGCGGGCGCCTGGGAGAAGATCATCGCCGGAGAGGGGGACCACGACCTGCTCCAACGCAACCTCACTCGTGCGGACCCCGACGTGCTCCGCAACCAACTCGGCAGTGCCTACTCCAACTTCCTCTACCTCGACCAGCCGGGAGAGCTCGACCGCCTGCTCGAAGCGCAGGCCGCGGCCACCGATGATCAGCAGCGTCAGGACCTCGTCGACCAGGTACAGACGCTCGTCCTCGGCGAGAACCTGGTCTGGCCGATCTCGGAACAGAACCAGGTATATGCCGGCAACACCGATCTGCAGGGCGTCACGCTCGACAGCGCCTCACGCCTCAATCTCTACGGCGCCTGGCTGGAGGACTGAACGATGAATACCACGACAACGACTCTCCCCGACGACACGTTCGCCGCGCACTGGCGCGACTGGCACAGCGCCCGCGAGGACGAACTGAGCCAGCCTCTTGGCTGGCTCAGCCTCACCGCCCTGCACTGGCTGGTCCGTGAACCGAGCGCCTACCCCGACCTGCCGGGCAAATGGTGGTTCGACGCTCACGGTGTCTGGTTCGAGCCCGGCGACGAACCGGTAAAGCTCGATGGCGCTGTCCTGACATCCCGCGCCAAGGTCGCGGCCGCCGACGGCACGACCGATGGCATCCTTACCACCGGACAGCGCCAACTCGAGATCGTCGCTCGAGGAGAAGGCAACCGTGGCGTACGCGTCCGCGACCCGCTCGCACGAACTCTCCTCGAATTCACCGGCGTTCCCGCCTACACCCCCGACCCAGCCTGGCGGATAACCGCCCGATTCACTCCTCTCCCGGAGACCCGCCGTGTCACTGTGGACTCCGCCGCGGCCGGCGTGCAGGCGGTGACACGCATCATCGGGCACGCCAGCTTCACCCGAGACGGCCAGGAGCACCGCCTGGCAGTTAGTTCCGGGCACCGGACATCCATCGTGTTCCGCGACGCCACCAGCGGCACCGAGACATTCGGGCTCCTACGCCAACTCCCCGTCCAGCCCAGCGACGACGGCACCGTGGAACTGGACTTCAACCGCGCTATCAACCCACCCTGCTCCTTCACCCCCTACGGCACCTGCCCCTTCCCGCCACCAGGAAACGTCCTCCCCTTCGCGGTGACGGCCGGCGAGAAGGCGCCCATAGGTCACTAAGCCGAGCCGCCAATTGAATAAGTGTGATGCGAAGGTTCTACCTCGTCAGCTGTCCATTACTGACAGCAGCTTGGGACCCCGGACGAGTTTGCTCGCGTGGTGGTCGGTGAGGTAACAGCGCTCAAGCACTCGGCGAACGGATGCCTATATGTGTGCACACCTGGCGTGTCGCCACCGCGGGAGACGACAGCGTGGTGCGACGCCTGCGCGGCGCAGTCTCTCGAAGCCGATGCCGATCTCATCGAAGGTGATTGGCTCGACCTGCGGGGCAAACGCACCGCAGTCGATCAGAGCGAGGACCTACCGAACGTCCTGCTGAGCGCCGTCCGGCGAGCCCAAGAGCTTCACCTCCTGGAGGACAAGGGCGTTGGTACCGGTTCCTCCCTGAATCGGACCGTTGTCAATGCCGGCGACAGCATCCCCGGTCAAGTACGCCCACGCTCGCTCGACGGGCCGAATTTGATCAGATGTATCGTGCTCGACAGCACCGAGAGAGACCGTACTCGCCTGACCAGTCTCGACGACGCTGAAGGAATCCGCCATTTCGCGTGGAATCCCGACCGCAAAACTGCTGCCAACTACCGTGGAATCGCGGCATTCCTCGCCATCTCCACCTGGAACCTACAATAGGTGTAGGTCTTTCTTGAACTTGTCCATTTCGCAGATGAAGTGTCCACGGTGTGTCCATTCGGACATTTCGGCGATGAGCAAACTTTGGTCAGTCGCGCATCCTCGTCCTCCGCGGAGATTGATGGCGGCAAGCAGCACCAAGGGCCACTGTAGGTTCCACGCGAATATGGCCGCTTCTATATCAACTTGGCCCGCACTTGGCCATTCGGCCATCTTCCGTGGACAGACGCGGAGGATGGTAGGCACTCGTCAGGGGAGGCGATGATGGGGACTTCGCGCTATTTGTTCGACGACAACCCGGCTACTGAGGATCTGACAGGTCTTCGGTCGGTTGCCGTCGCAGTCGTCAATGTGGTCGTGGATTCCCGGTTCGACACGGTGACAGTGGGCCTTAACTCCCCCTGGGGTGGCGGCAAGAGCACTGCACTCAATTTGATCGCATCGGAGTTGCGTGTTCGCGACGACGTGATCGTGGTGGTCATTGATCCATGGGAGTTTGTCGATTCGGGCGATCCTCGCGGGACGTTGATTAGTCGTGTGCTGGAGGGGATTGCCGCGGAACTGGATGCTCGGCAGCAGGATCGTCCGGGGGATGGCAAGGCGAAGCTGGCCGACGCTGCCGCTGATCTCGTGACGAAGCTGAACGCGCTGCGCAAGCGGGTCTCGTGGAGCAAGGTCGCTCAGGTCGCGATCAAGTCGGCGGTGACGCTGACTCCAGACATCGGGGGGATCGTAGAAGCGCTTACTCCCGAGCCTCAAGAAGAGCCGGCTGCCAAGGGCATGCGTGGGTTCCGTGACGACTTCGGTGAGTTGCTGACGGAGATGGACGGTGCCCGGGTTGTTGTGCTGATCGATGACTTGGATCGATCACTGCCAGATGATGTTCTTGGCGCGCTTGAGGCGATCAAACTGTTCCTGAGCGTGAAGGGGATGGCCTTCGTGATTGCGGCGGATGATGACTTCATCCGGGAGAGCCTGCGGGATGCTCTTGATCGTCACGGGGGTAGTCGAGGACGATTCGCCGATCGGTACACCGAGAAGATCGTGCAGTTGCCGTTCACATTGCCTCGACTGTCCGCGGCGGATGCCGTGGCGTACCTCGCGGCGCTGTTCGTGCAGGCAGAGTCCGGCAAGGAGGTTGCGGCGGAGGTTGCCGGGAAAGCCACGGCGCGCCGCGTGAAGGGCGAAGCGCCGTATGTGGCGCCGAAGATGCACAAGTCCATGCCCACCGACGAGCACATTCGCCTTGCCAATCAGATCGTGCGCGGGATGAGCAGCTCTCGACGGGAAACCCCTCGGCAGTTGAAGCGCTTTCTGAACAACTTCGCGATCCGTGCCGAGATGCTCGGTGCGCACTTTGAGGGGTTCCCGGTGGAGATCCTCATGAAGCTGTGGCTGCTGGAGCAGAACCACCCGCATCAGTTCCGCGATCTTGTCGGGACAAGCGCGGACCAGCGTTCGCAGCTGCTCGCTGATTGGGAGGCTGACTCTGAGGACGTGCCTGCGGAGATTGCCGCCTGGGCGAACGAGCCCCCCAAGGCCTCGGACGTCGTGGAGTGGGTGGATCGCTATGTCTCCTTTGCCGCGGCGACGGTGGCCACGCTTCAGTCAGCGGCGGTTCTGGATGACGAGCAGAGCTCTCTTCTGGCCCAGCTGACCGATGCGAGCAGCGTGATGCGAGCGGAGGCCATCCAACGGCTGGTCGATGTGCCCTCGACCGGCGATGAGGATGTTGCACGGCACCTTGCGACCGCGATCGTGGGCGATCGATCAGACCAGGCCCTGGATTCTCTGCAGACGTTGGCGGTGAAGCGTGCGGATCTCAGATCGGCGATGAGCTCCTCGCTCCTGGACGAGTTTGTCCTCGGGGCGCTCTCGGCGCAGCACGTCCCATGGCTCGCGGCTTCCTTCCCCGAGGTTCTCGCGGCTCTACGGCACCGGCCCGGTGTGAGCGGCGAGCTGCTCGCGGCCATCGACGAGGAGATGCTGGGGGCGACGATCTGATGGGGACCTCAGGTGCCTTCGGCGGCTCGGGCGCTTGGTCCGGCACGGTGGAGTCGCTGTATGACGCAGCAGACTCTCTGAACAGTGGAACTGCTGCGCTGCCCGGCGCGGTGATGTCGGCCCTGGGGAAGTCGTTGTCACGTGGCGACAAGCGCGGGAAGTCCTATAGCGTTCGTGAGCTCCTTCAGTCGAGCCCCGGCGTAGGTGCATCGAGCTCAGGTGATGGGCGCGACGCTGGTGGCGCTCCGTTCAGTCGTCAGGCGGCGCGAGGATCACTGGTTCTGGATGCCCTCGCGTCCATCCAGGTTGGAGAGGTGCCGCACCTCGTCGAGTACGGGGTCGATTTTTCGTCCCTGGAGGGCCTCACCGGCGTTCGGCTGTTCACCGAGCTGATCGGCCTGATCCTTGGCCCGGCATCCCATCCCGACGATGCCGCGCTCCGCCAGGCTCTCCTGGCGACAATGCGCTCCGACGGTCACGCTGAAGGCGGTCCCCTGGCGGACACGATCGGGCGGTTCGTCACCGAGCTCGCCTGGCGAACTACCGTCGTTCAACTGACTACGAGCGAGCGGCGGATCTCGACGGCCGGAAGTGCGCTTGTTCAATTGGAGCAACGCGTGAAGACATACATCGGCGGCAAGGTCCGCCAGATCGCCGGCCAGTTGATGGCGGCCACTCCCCAGGCTGTCGCCGACTTCGCGTCGAAGCTCGCCGCGAAGGCGTGCCGCGTCTTCGGTAAGGGGGATCAGTCGTGACATCGCATCAGATCGAAGTGCTCCCGGTGGGAGTTGAGCCGAGTCGTTCCGGCGTCACCCTGGGGTGGCCTCGTGCGGGGGCGGCCGGCCTGAGTGTCTCGTCGACGCTGATGTGGGACCTCGAGACGTTCGCGGGAGCACCTGCGGTCGCCCGAGACCTCTTTCGCATCACTGCGGCGGCCTACCTTGCCGACACTGCTGTATCGAAGCCGCCGGTCTCCCTGCACCGCAACATCGATCTTGTGGTCCACGTCGAGGATCCGGGACCGTGGCGTGGCTCGGGCCTAACGGGCGTCGCGGACATCCTCCACTGGCTGACCGGGGACGCCTGGACTCTTAGCGTCGAAGGTGCGGCGGCCACTCTGCCGCTCGCGGTCGCCGAGCCTGCATCCCGCATCCAACTTCTGTCCGGAGGGTTGGACTCGCTGTGCGGTGCCCTCATCGGACTGCGCGATGCCGGCGCTGAAACCAGGTTCGTTGGCCATCGAGATGCTTCGAAGGCGGTACGGCACGCACAGAACACGATCGGTGACGCGATCGGGAGCCATCCGTACGACCGACACGAGCTGTTCATCCGCGACGCGTCGCGACGGAAGAACCACGGACCGCGCTCCCGCTCCCTGATGTTCATGACTCTTGGCGTGATGACGGCCGTGGCGCACTCAGCCAGCGAGTTGTGGGTGCCCGAGAACGGGTTTACGAGCATCAACCCCCCGCTGGATGCCGGCCGGGGCGGCACCCTCACGACCCGTTCGACCCACCCATACACCTTCCACCTGGTGACGGAGCTTCTTGCGTCGATGGGTATCGACGTGGCGGTGCGGAACCCATTCGCTAACCTCACCAAGGGTGAGCTCGTGGCGGCGGCACTGCCCGATCTTCTGAGCGACCGATACCTGGCTTCGACGGCAACGTCGTTTTCGTGCGCGAAGGGAGGGACGCAGTTCTATCACGGCAACTCCAATCACAACTGCGGCCTCTGCGTCGCGTGCGTGGTGCGGCGGGGCGCGTTCTTCGGCGCCGACATCGCAGATCCCACTCCCTACGACTGCGAGCTGCTCACCGGCGACGATCTCGCCGCTCTGGTGCAGCACCGTTGGCGGGACGTCGTCACGCTCCGGGACGCCTTCGCAGCGGGGATCTCGGAGGACGCCGTTCTGAGTTCCGGTCTGTGGCCAATGGACACGGATCTCGACGCGGTGCTGAGCCTCGTCGACCGTGGCCTGGAAGAGTTGAGTCGTGTTCCGCTTCCCGCCCCTTGATTGCCATGCGCACATTGCCCCTGACGTGACGGCCGCGCAGGTCCGCACCCTCAACGGCGCGCAGGTGTTCGCGATGACCCGAACTCTCGAAGAGTTCGACGCCGCTCAAGCAAACCCGCAGCAGGGACTCATCTGGGGAGTCGGCGTGCATCCCGGGGTTCCCACCGCCCTGACGCAATGGTCCCGGGGACGGTTCGTGACTGCCGCGGAGCAGGCTGTGCTCGTCGGCGAGGTCGGCCTCGATCGCCGTGGCGACCAAACCGCGCAGCGGGAAGTCTTCCGGAGCATCCTCCGCGACGCGCCCGCGGCTCTGATCTCGGTTCACTCGACCGGTCGTGCACGGGAGGTCGTCGATCTGGTCGAAGAGCACCCACACCCCGGTGTCATTCTTCATTGGTTCACCGGGACTCCAGCGGATGCTCAGCGGGCGGCCGCTGCGGGTTGCTTCTTCTCGATCAACGCAGCGATGACCGATGAGCAGATGACCGTGCTCCCTCTGGATCGGGTTCTCCCCGAGACCGACTTTCCCTCATCGCGGTCTCGCACCCAGGCCCGAACTCCCGGCGACACCGCGGCGCTGGAGAAAACAGTGGGAAGGCTCACCCGGCAGCCACCTCCTGAAGTGCGCCGCCGCTGGTATCAGAATCTCGCCGCGCTGACTGAGCGTGCGGGCGTGCAAGACAAGCTTCCGTCAGAACTTCGGCAGTTGGTCGCCACTGCACAGGAGCACTGAGGATCCACGTCGGCGGCCTCAAGCTCAGACCCTCGCCGCGGGAAGAGTCAGCTGGCGGTGCGCTGCGAGGGGTCAACGCTCGCTGGAGCGTCGATGGCGTACTCGCGGGCGGCGCGCAGATAGGGGTTGTCCCGCGCCTGGTACAGGGTGGTCTTCTCCCCGGGCACCCGGCCGAGGTACTCGATGAAGTGGCGGGACTTCAGCCTCTTGATGAGCGGGTGGATGATCCCGCCGGGCAGCCCGGTGGCGTCGATGATCTGCTTGGGCGAGAACGGCTCATCGCCGTGCCGGGTGATCTCGACCAGCACGGTGTGCATGTAGCTGTTCCCGAAGAGCGCTTTGGAGTCTTCGGGGGCAATCGGGTGGATCGCCGTCATGTTCCGAGTGTCTCATATGCGTCCGACGCGGCCGACAGCACGGCGCAGGTTTGTTGTGTATCTGACAGGCATGACACCGGGTATGGTAGTGAATGTGACATTTACTAGTGATTAGCTTTTTAGCGTTTTAGTACAAAGTTGATTGCTGCTTTTTGTTGCGCCGGTGAGTTCCGCTGCGCCGGGGCGGGGCAACAGCATGTGTACATGCGCACGCAGCACCGTCAGGCTCCGATCGGGGACACGGGCGATGGCAGCGGGCTGTGGGGCCGGGAGCCGGGTCGGGGATGAGCTCGGCGGCGTCGATGATCCGGATCCGCTCGGTGCAGGATCACGTCGACGTCGTTGCGTTGGCGGATGCCCGACTGGCGGTGTTCGCGGCGGCCGTGCCGTGGCGTGAGTTCCGCTGGTACCGCAAGCAGCGGCATTTCTCGGGCTCGTACTGGTCGGCGACGATGCGGGCGCCGGTGGGGTACGAGTCGCGGCTGGAGTACGCAAACCTGCTGCTGTGCGACTTCGACCCGCGGGTGGAGTGGATCCTGTCGCAGCCGTTCCTGATGGAGGGCGACGATCACGGCACGACCCGCAAGCACATCCCGGACTATCTGGTCTCGCACACAGACCGCTCGGTGTGCGTTGTCGATGTGAAGCCGGCGGCGAAGCTGCAGATCCCGGCGGTGCGGGACTCGCTGGATTGGACGCGGCGGGAGGTCGAGGCGCATGGCTGGGAGTACCGAGTGTGCTCGGAGCCTGATCCGGTGCCGCTTGCGAATGTGCAGTTCCTCGCCGGCTACCGGCGCGGCTTCCAATTCGATCCCGGGCAGGTCGACGCCGCGGCGGATGTGCTGGGAGCCCCTGTGACGTTCGGGGAAGCGGTGCGCGCCGTGACCCCGATCGCGGGTGAGCCACCGTTCGCCCGTTCCCTCGTGCTGCACCTGCTGTGGACACAGCGTCTGCGCACGAACCTGTCCCACCTGTTGAGCACGACGAGCGTATTGGAGCCGACATGAGCGCACGAGACGACCTTCGACCCGGCACCACCTCCCTTCCTTTCGAGGATCCGGCCGGCAATGGCCGGCCGGTCAGGTCGGAGCGCGACCGCGAAGCCGACACGGCACGGGCATGCGAAGTGCTGGGCATCCCCGCGGCGTTGCCGACGCCCCCGCAGTCACTCGCGGAGGACAAGGAAGCGGTAGCCCAGCTGTTTCACGCCGTTGAGGCGTACCTGCGTGAGGTGTTCGGCATGCGCATCGTGCCGCCCACGGCGCGGCATCGTCGAGCGCCGGCGGAGAGCGGTTCGTCCCTCCGTGACGCGGCCTGAGCGACGGCACCCGATCACCGACCATTCACTTGAGAGGAACCATGACGATGGACAGTTGGACGCTGCAGCCTGGGATGGATTTCGTCTATGACGGGGAGGCGTGCACGGTCGTGGAGATCGCTGACGGGGCGGTGATCATCCGCGACCGCACCGGCCGGCACCGCCGACTGCGGATGATCGACGTGCTGCGCCCTGCCGCCGAGGGCGGCAAGGCCCACATCCCCGGCCACACAAGGGAAGAGGGTGCCACTCCGCTGGGGGTGCTGTGGGCGGACGCGACCGACTCCGCGAAGGCGCGCACCATGGAGCGCGCCGACCATGTCCGGGAGGTGCTCACCGGATACAAGTCCGGCACGGCGCAGATCCCGCGGGAGGGTGAGCCGCGCCTGGAGTACCACCCGAAGCACAGTCTGCGACAGCGGACCGCAGCGAAGGCGGCCGAACTGGGGAAGGGTGAACGGACCGTGCGCCGCTGGGTGGCGCAGTACCGGGAGTCCGGGGAGGCGGGCCTGATGGACTACCGGTCCTCCCAAGCAGGGAACGCGCTGACCGGGTTCGACCCGCGGTGGATCGCCACCGCGCAGACGGTCCTGGACGAGCAGACCCCCGAAGCGAAGGTGTCCAAGAAGATCATCATCGACCGGATCAACGCGCGCACCGAGCGCGTCTACGGTCCGGGGGCGGTGAAGCGTCCGTCACGTGCGAGCGCGTACAACGCGCTGGCTGAGCTGGATCGAGGGCGCGGCACGTTCACCGGCCCCACCAAACGCAAACGGTCCACCGCGAACCGACCCCCGGCGCCGTACGGGCGGCTGTCGGCGGTCCGGCCAGGCGAGTACGTGCTGATGGACACCACCCCGCTGAATGTGTTCGCCGTGGCCCCGGTGACCGGGAAGTGGGTGTCGGCGGATCTCACGATCGCGATGGACCTGTATTCGCGGTGCATCCTCGGGCTGCGGCTTACACCGGGGTCGACGAAATCGATCGACGTCGCCGGGGTGCTGATGGAGGCGCTGCAACCGTTCGACACGCCCACGGATTGGGCAACATCCGCCCGCTGGCCGTACCACGGACTGCCCGACACGCTGCTGGTGGACCCGACCCGCACGAAGCTGTCCCGCTTCACCCGCGCCGGCATCCTGCCGGAGACCGTGGTCGTCGACCACGGCTCTGCCTACCTGTCGGAGCATGTCACGAGCGGGTGTGCCCGGCTGGGGATCTCCATCCAACCCGCACGGGTGTATCAACCCACCGACAAGAGCCCCGTGGAACGGTTCTTCCGCACCCTCGACGACCTGCTGCAGGAGCTACCCGGCTACAAGGGCGCCGACGTCGCCGGCCGCGGAGAGGACCCCGAAGCAGAGGCCGTCTACACGGTGCCGCAGCTGGAGCAGATCATCCGGGAATGGGTAGCCACCGTCTACCACCTTCGCCCGCACAATTCGTTGGAGGACCCGCACCTGCCCGGGGTCAAGCTCAGCCCCGCGCAACGCTACGACCAGGGCCTCGCCGTGGCGGGGCAGCTGCGCCTGCCGACTGACCGGAGCGTGCTGTTGGAGCTGCTGCCGGTGGTGAAGCGGCAGTTCAACCACTACGGGGTGGAGATCCACAAGCTCCGGTACACGGGCGAGTCGGTGGCGAAGTACCGCAACCGGGCCCGGTCGATCCACCGCGACAAGGGCACCGAGTGGCCGTTCTTCGTCAACCCGGACGACCTCACCCGGATCTACTTCCACGACCCGGAGGACCATACTTGGCACACCCTCGAGTGGGAACACAAGGGTAGCTTCGACACCCCGTTCAGTCTGGACGCGCTCGAGTACGCGAAGAAGATCGCGATCCGTCAGGGCCGCCCCTCCCAGGTCGACGACGTCGCCGCGCAACTGCTGGAGGACTGGGGCGCCGGTCGCGGGTTGACCCCGTCGGAGCGGCGGATGAGCGCCCGGATGGCCGCGCAGCTGAACGACAAGGACCCGGACCCGGACGGGGTGTGGTCGCTGCGCACCGTGCAGCGGATGCTCGACGCCGAGCTGACCGCCTCGTCTGATCTCGCCACCGAGCTGACCGGCTCCGTCCGCGACCCGCGCCGACGGGTCGACCTGCCCGAGACCGGGGACGACGATGACGAGGACGACATCGACGAGCCCACCATCCGCGGCGACTACCACTTCGAACCGATGGAGATGCTCCGATGACCACCCCCACCAGCGAACCGCAGCTGTCGACGCGCCAACGAAGCCTGTCCACCTACGAGGGGTGGACGGACTTCGCCGAACGCCCACCCCGCCCACGCCCAGACGGGCTCACCCGCGCCCGGCTCGATTCGATGCCGGCACCGGACCGCGCGGCCTACGACTTGGAGCGTCGGGTGTGGCACGCGAACATCCTGCTGCGCACACGGCAAGTGGAAGACATCGAACTGCAGTTGGCGGACATCCTCGACTCCAACCTGCAGGACTCCGACCGGGTGAAGTCCGCCGCGGCGATCGACGCCCCGCCGGCGCTGGGGAAGTCGACCGTGGTGAACAACTTCGGCCGCATGTTCCACCAGCAGCGGATCGCTGAGGCCGGCGAATGGTTGGACGTGGACAGGGATGTGCGGCACCTGCCGGTGTGTCACGTGACGTTGACGGGGCGGCTGACGATCAAGGGCCTGCACATGATGATCCTCGGGTTCTACGCCCACCCCGCCACCGCCGGCGTTCTCCACCGATCCATGGCGGGGAGGGACCTCGCCCGGGCGGCGGCGGAATGCATCGAGCGGCACGACACCCGGCTGGTGATCGTCGACGACCTGCACTTCCTGAACATGCGCACCCGCGACGGGGTCGAGGTCGCCAACCAGTTGAAGTGGCTCGCGAACGAGTACAACGCGACCTTCCTGTTCGCCGGTGTCGCGCTCCGCGCCCGCGGCCTGGTCGGCGAAGGTCACACCGGGCGGGAGGCGGCCATGGCGCAGACCTTCCGCCGATGGACCGTGCTCGGGCTCAGTCCGTTCACCCTCACCCACAAGAGGGGCAGGGAGGAGTGGGACCGGTTGCTGTTCGGCATCGAGCAAGCACTCGTTCTCACTGACGCCCGCCCGGGCATGCTGGTCGACCTCTCCCGATACCTGTTCGCCCGCACCACGGGCAACATCGGCTCGCTAATGGATCTGATCCGGCGCGGTGCGTCGCGGGCGATTCGCACCGGCCGGGAGGTCATCGATCGGGAACTGCTCGACGACATCCGCATCGACGAGGGTGCCGAGACGGAGCGACGTGAGCTTGAGGCGAAGCTCGAACAGCAGTTGCGAAACCAGAAAGCACGCCGCCGCCAGAACAAGGACGACAAGGCGCAACAGGCCGCATGACAACGAACAACGTATTGCGCTCGGACGAGGTGCGGGTGCTGCCGTTTCGGGTGCGTCCGCTTCCGGATGAGCCGTTCGATTCGTGGGTGGAGGCGTTGGCGGCCGCGAACAGGGCCACGATCGCTGAGGTCGGGTGCGCGCTGGGCCTGATCGAGCAGCGTGGTGGGACGGCGGTGTCGGCGACGTGGTGGATGGCGAACGCGTGGGCGACCGAGCTGACCGATGCGCAGGCGGGTCGGGTGGAGCAGGCGACGGGTATCCCGGCGGCGCAGTTTCAGGAGATGACGAGGATGCGGTTCGCACGCCACGCGATCCGCCGCACCCGCAACGGGAGGATTAGCGTCCGGTGCGCTGCCGCGGGCACGGCAGGCCAATTCTGCCCCGAGTGTCTGGCTGACTCGGGTGGGCGGTGGCGGATGTCGTGGCAGTTCCCGTTCGCGTTCGCATGCACCAGGCATCGTCGGATCCTCGTCGACTCCTGCCCCGCATGCGGTCGGCATCCGCGACACGTGGGGCATCCGCTCGCCGTGATCCCCGTGCCCGGCCAGTGCCACAACAGGGTGCCCGGTGCGGGGGTCGGGCCGATCGCGAGCCGTTGCCGCGCCGATCTGACCGTCGACGCGGAACGGATCCCCGCGTCAGAGGCGGTCCTGCATGCTCAGCGGACGATGATGCGGGTCGTGTCCACGGGGAAGGGCAGGTTCGGGATCTACGCCGACGCCCCGCAGCCCGCGGTTCGTGTCCTCGAAGACATCCGCCTGCTCTCCCGCGCTGCCCGCGTCGCGTTGCACGACGGCCAGGTCGACGGCACGGTGCTCGGCACGGAGCTGCTCGACCATCTGCACAGCGGAGGCATCGACACGTCCTGGTCCTCGTCGTCGACCTCGGCTGCCTCGGCGGCAGGGACGGCGATCGCCATCACTGCGCTGGGTGACACGGACCGTGCGATCGAGCTGCTGCGGGGCCGCCTCGCCACCAGTACCTCCTACACGCTGAGCACTCCGCAGGTGCAGTCGCTGATCGCGGCATCGTTCGGTCGCACACGCCGTCCCACCGGGTTCCTCCAATCCGCCGGCCCCGTCGATGTCGACGCGAGGGCGCGGGCACGGAAGGTGCCCGCGCAGTTCTGGGACGAGTGGACCGCCGCCCTCGCCCCAGGCCGCATGGACAGGGAGATCGCGGCATCCGCTCTCGCCGCGGCCGTCGTGTTCGCCGGCACCCGGCTGACCCACGCCGCCGCCCTCGCCCTGTTGGACTCGGATGCGCCGGTGCGGCAGGTCACCAATGTGATGCGCGAGTTCGGTCGCGGAGAGCATGAACATCTCGCGCTGGGCGTGATCCTCCGCCTCGTCGCCTACCTCGACACGCACGGGTCACCGATCGACTACGCGCGCCGCCGCGAGCTCGACTGCCGCGCACTGCTACACGAAGCGCAATGGCGCGACCTATGCAGTCGGCACAACGTGCACCCAGGAGCGGGGCGCCGACATCGACACGTGCGTGCGCACCTGTTCCGCCTGATCACCGGGAACCCGCTGCGAGCAATGCCAGCGGGCTGGGACACGGCCGATGTCACTTTCGGATCGGTGACGAGGTTCGCAAGTCGCATCCCTGAGGAACTACTTGTGGACCTTGCCCGGACTGGCGATGAGTTCCTCGCCGCACACGGTATTGACGAACCGCTCACTTGGACGCCACCGCTCGCCCAGTTCGACATCGGCCCGGCCATGGACGTCCCCGGCGAGCTGTCATGGCCTCCCGCCCGGCCGTGCAGTACTCGGATCGATGCGAGCGTTGGCGCGGACGGCATCGCTGATCGGTACCGCGCCGGTTCCAGCACGTACGAGCTCGCCGAGCTGGCGGGGGTGTCCCGACAGACCATCTCCCGGCTGCTCGCTGACCGATCCACGACGACGCGTCGTGGTCGACCGCCCACGCATGTGATCGATGAGCGGTGGCTCCGTCACCAGTACCTCGACCAACGGCTCACGATCGGCCAGATCGCTGCCCTCGTCGGATGCACCCCACCGACGATCAGTCGCCGACTGCAGGATGCGGGGGCCCGGATCCGCGCCGCCGGGCGCGCGAGCGAAGTCGCGACCCTGCACCCGAACCCGCTCGCGGGCGCATCGCCGCTCCTGCGCCGTACCGTCACCGGAAGGTACCCGATCGAGCGTGCCCGCCGCTTCATGATCGCCGCCCGACACCACAGCATCCGAGCCGCGGCAACCGAAATCGGGACAACCCAAAGCACCCTCAGCAAGCAACTGGCACGGCTCAGCCGCGACGCCGGCGGTCCCCTTCTGACCGCAGGAGCCCGCGGCCGCCCCATGACTCTCACACCCCTCGGCGCGCGTCTGGCACGCGAACTCGAAAGAATGCTCCCGGACGAGAGCGTCGACCCCGAACCCGGAGGGAAGTCAGCATGACCGGTGACAAGAGCACTGCAGGCGAGGATCCACTGTTCGGTGGCGATGCCGCACGTCTCGGACGCGACATCATCCAGCAGAGCATCGCGCACGACATCGCCGCCGTCCGGGCAAGGTTGCGCGAGCTCTGGACCGATCCCGTCATCGATGTCTGGCTGACAAGCCCCAACTCGCACCTTGATGGAGCCCGCCCCACCGACGTACTTGCCCTGAACGGCATGGAGACCGTGATGGATGCCATCGATGTGGAAATCGCCGGCGGATCACGGTGAGGTGACGCGTGGGAGGCTCCGACTTCGCCGTCGGGGGAACGTGACGATGATGCAGTGGCGGCGCGACGGCCGGATCCGCTTCCGGACAATCCAAGGAGTTCATCATGACTGAGCAGAAACGAACCTCGCGTCGACTGCAACATGCGGCCCGGGAACGCATCAAGGCGACCGGGGAGAAGTACACCACGGCACTGCAAGCAGTGCGGGGAGAAGTACACCACGGCACTGCAAGCAGTCATCGATGCCAGGCCCTCGCCGAGTGCAGCCCTGCCGTCCGATCCGAGCGAGAAACTCACGCCACCCGCCCATGCGGAGCACGGCCCCGACGACGCCGCGCCTGGGACTGAGCTCGGCGGCGGTACGTTTGGGATGACAGCTGAGCGGAGTTGCGTCGTGGTGCGGAGCCGTGCAAGCGGGTAGCGATCACGCATCCGTCTATCGAGAGGGGAGCGACGGCGAGCCGCCCGATCGTGCGGCCTGGTCGGTTCGCGGCCACTGGCGGCGACAGCCCTACCTCTCACTCGGGCTCGACGAAGATGGCCACGTGCGCACCCGACTGATCTGGATCGCGTCGTACGTGAAGGGTTCCCACGGAGCACCGGTCGAACCCAAGGTAGTCGTGGTTAGTTCAAGGCCGGGAGAGGCCTGAGGGCCGACACGACCACTCGCCATTTCAAACGGGAACCTAGAACTCTCGGGCGCCGTCCTTCTGCGCGACGGACCGCCAGGGTGAAGGTTCTCGATAGGAGCTGCAATTTCCACCGGCGGCGGGCGGACGGGCTATTCGTTTTGTCCGATGGGTCGTGTGTACCGGCATCTCGGGCTGTTCGTTGCGGCCACGTCGCCGGCATGTCCGACCAGCTTGACGACTACATCACCCGGCCAGGGCTGGGACGTCGGTTTGATGGGTGGTGGCGGGGCGCCACCAGGCGGGCGCTCAACCTTCAAGCCGACGGGACGCGCGGTCAGCGTGTCTGCCGGGGATGGTGAGGAGGGCGACGGAGCCGATCACGATGGCGGTGCCGGTCCAGCCGAGCACGCTCTGGGTCTCCTGCAAGAGCCCGACGGACAGGACGATCCCGAAGACGGGCACGAGGATCGTCCATGTTGTGAGGATGTCGAGCCGGGACCGTTGCGTCTCCGCGTACCAGGCGACGGTGGTCGCGGCGGTGCCGGCCAGGGACATCCACAGCAGGGAGAGCACGAATCCCGGCGTCCATTCAATGACCGGCGGACCTTCGACGATCGCGGCGGCGACGAGGAGGATCCCGCCGCCGAGCAGCAGCTGCACGGTGGCGACGAGGAACGGGTCGGCGCGCACGGCGCGGCTGATGAGGGTGCCGGCGGTGACGGCGGCGGCGGCGGTGAGGGACAGCCATGCCCCGGTCCCGGCGCCGGCGGGCAGCACGATGAGCAGGAGTCCGGCGAGCCCGGTGAGCATCGCGGCCACCGATCGCAGGGAGGGACGTTCGCGGTAGAGCCACCAGGCGGGCAGCAGGATGAGGACGGGCTGGACGTTGGCCAGCACGGACGCGACGCCCGTTGTCAGGCCGATGGTGCCGCCGAACATGGCGGCGTAGGCGATGGCGACGTTCACGACGCCGAGCACGCCGATCAGCGTCCAACTGCGTACCTCGCGGGGGACGGGCGCGCGGCGGATGACAGTGAGGATCAGCAGAGCGGCACCGGCGACGAGGGCGCGCAGTGCTGCGAGCCAGAGGAGCGGGGCGTCTTGCAGCCCGACGCTGATCGCGACGAAGCAGGATCCCCACGCGAAGGTGATCCACAGCATCCGCCAGGGGCGCGGGGCGCGCCGATCGGCGCCGGGAACAGCGGGTGTGTTCATGCGGGGTCGGTCGGGGGCGGGTCTGTGTCGTCCGCGGTGCGGGG
>Ga0209066_10001974_pt1 | contig 25949 bp, 23 predicted proteins | sample All_14_2_FD_187198 | JGI IMG/M metagenome (GOLD analysis project Ga0209066, IMG submission 187198) | Freshwater microbial communities in response to fracking from Pennsylvania, USA - Allegheny Zone_MetaG_DW_15 (SPAdes) (version 2) ...
GTGGCCAGCGCGAGGCGGCCGATATCGGCGAGCAGGCCGCAGGCAAAGAGTTCTTCCGCGGAACCTGCAGAAGTCATCAGGCAAAGTTTGTGCATCGCCACCGCCATCAGCAGCGAATGCGACCAGAAGCGCGGGTAGTCGAAACCTTCGCAGGGGCCGACGTGGTACTGATCGACCAGCGAGAAGCCGAGCGCCAGGTTGCGAACCGTGCCCATGCCCAGTCGCATGATGGCATCCGTCACCGATGCGATGGGTCTGCCACCTGCGGAGGCTGCGTTCGCATTGCGGATCAGACGACCGGCGAGCGCGGGGTCGGTCTGGGCGATGCGCGCGATTTCCGCGATCGTGGTGTCGTCCTTGCGACACATTTCGAGAATGGCCAGCGCGACGCCTTTCGGGCTGGGTAATTCACCATCGACGGGAATGTGTTCGAGGTTCTTGATCATCAACGTGGCAAGGCCGTGAGTGACAGATGTCGATCTTCATCCAGGCCCCGTCAGGAGCCGAAGCTCACGATGGTAACCTGTCGGTGGGCAGTGTGTTGGCGTCGTGATAGGCGATGCCGGCACTGTTGGTCGCGTTTGTCGTCGCAAGCGGGATCCAGCGCTGCAGGGCGGTGCGCAGCTGGACGGCCGTGTAGGGTTTGACGAGATAGTCGTCCATGCCAGCCTCGATGCAGCGCTCGCGGTTTCCTTCGGAAACGTTCGCAGTCAGCGCGATGATGGGCACGCGGTGATTCTGGTCCTCGTCGCGGCGGATCGCTTCGCTGGCCTCATAGCCGTCCATGACCGGCATATGGCAGTCCATCAGGATCAGGTCGAAATCTTCTGTCATGGTCGCCTTCACGGCCTCCACGCCGTCACCGACGACGGTAGTGGCCAGCCCCAGGCGGCCCAGCATCGCACGTGCCACCTCCTGGTTGACGGGGTTGTCCTCGGCGAGCAGCACCCGACCGACGAGCGGTATGCAGCGATCCGGTGTCTGAGATGCCGTCTTGTCCGTGGCTTTGTCACGACCGTAAAGCGTTTCGTGGATGATGCGGCGCAATTCAGCGCGGCGGATAGGCTTGTGTGCATAGCCGACCCTGCCTGCGAGACCGCTATCACGCAGCGTGGCGCCCGACCCCGCGGGGGCGAGAATGACCACACGCGTCGCCGCAAGCATGGGGTTGGCGAGTATCTGGTGTGCGAGTTCGAGTCCGTTGAGTGCGGGCAGCGACAAGTCGAGCACGGCGAGATCGAACGGCGCGCCACTGCGGGCGGCTTCCTGCAGCCCGGTGATGGCGTCCTGGCAGGTGCCGACTGCCTCCGCCTGCATCTGCCAGCTGTGCAGCAGTTGGCGAACCAGCATGCGCTGGCGCGCGTTGTCATCCACGACCAGTGCGCGTATGCCGGCAAATCGGTTGGGTTCGGCGGCGGGCAAAGACACGCCCTTGGCCAGGATGAGCCGCACATGAAAGCGCGTACCCTGGCCTGGTGCGCTGTCGACGTCGATATGCCCACCCATCAGTTCAACCAGATTGCGGCAGATGGCCAAGCCCAGTCCGGTGCCACCAAAGCGGCGCGTGGTCGAGCCATCGACCTGGGCGAAATGCTCGAAGATCCGTTGCTGCGCGGTGGCTGGAATGCCGATGCCGGTGTCTTCGACCGAGATCGTCACTGCACACTGGCCGCCATCGGTGCCTTCGACGCGTGCGCGCAAGGTGATTTCGCCGACTGCGGTGAACTTGACGGCATTGCTGAGCATGTTTGCGAGCACCTGGCGCAGGCGGAATGGATCGCCGCACAGGGTATGACTGATGGCCGGCGGCAGATCGATGATCAACTCGAGCCGCTTTTCGTCCGCTGGACGGGCGAACATCGCCAGGGTCTCTTCCAGCAACTCGTTGAGGTCGAACGCGACTGTTTCGAGCTCGAGATGGCCGGACTCGATCTTCGAAAAGTCGAGAATGTCGTTGATGATCCCCAGCAGGTGGCGGCCGGAACTGTGGACGGCGTCGGCGAAACTGCGCTGCTCGGCGTCGAGCGGGCTGCCCAGCAGCAGTTCGGTCATTCCGAGCACGCCGTTCATCGGGGTTCTGATTTCGTGGCTCATGGTGGCGAGGAAGTGGCTTTTCGCCAGACTGGCCGCTTCGGCGGCCTCCTTCGCGTGTTGCAGCGCCTGTGTGTGCTGCGCGAGTCGCGCATCGCGCTCGGCGAGCTGTTCGAGCATGCGGTTGAAGCCGCCGGCGAGGGCATCGATCTCCACGATGCGGTTACTCGGGGCGCGTACGCTGTAGTCGTCCTGCGCCACGCGTCCCATCTGCTGCGTGAGGTTGGCCAGCGGGTTGAGGATGTTGCGGTTGAGCTTGCGCAGCAGGTAGGCGGCGAGTGCCATCGCCAGCAGGGCGGAGGCGATCGCCACCAGCGCATTGGTCAGGGCGTGGCGATAGAGCTGACGCAGTTCGACGTCGATCTTCAGCGCCCCGAGAGTTCGTCCCCGCTCCGTCACCGGGATGACGACGTGTAGAAAATCCCATCCGAATTCGGATGTTTTCTCCGGATCGAGGTGGAGAAGTGCATTGTCATGCGCGGCGTGATCGTTGCGTCGATATTCGGCGACGACCTTGTCACGGTCGTCGAAGAGCGCGGCGCGCAGGACATCGGGCGACTGTTGCAGCGAATCGAGCACTGCGCTGGCCGACGCGGGGTCGTCGAACATCAGGCTGGCTGCAGCGTTGTCGGCGAGCACGCGCGCGGTGCTGAGGGTGTTGGACTCGAGGGCCAAGGCGCTGACGACGCTGTTGCCGATGATGAGCAAGGAGGCCAGCAGGCTGACTGCGACACTCAAGGCGAGCAGATTGGTGCGGCGCATCTGCTCACCCAGGGTGATGGGCCGCGGCGCGGCCCGGTGCTGGGTATTCGATGGATCCGTCATTGCACAACCTCGGTGGCGAGCCGCAGCAGTCTGGCACTCAGGCCCAGGCCCTGGTTGCGGGCCGCGGCGAGATTGGCAGCAAAGGTGACCTTGCCGGCCGATGTGCTCATGTTGAGCATGGCGCCTTGGTGCAAAGCGCCCGGACTGTCGGTGACGATCAAGGTCGATGACCTGCCCAGCTTGTCGAGCAGGCGGGGCAGGTTGCCGATCACCTGCGGGCTGACATACAGAAGCTGGCAGCGCGGCAGTGCGTCTGCGCTGCGCACGCGGTACAGGGTGATGCGTCGAGCGCCGATGGGCGATTCGACGAGGGCGTCCAGATGGGGCCCGAAGGGGTCGTCGCCATAGATGCAGAAAGCCAGCGTGCTGCCGACCGATGACGGCCAGTCCGTGAAGTTCGCGAAGTTGTACAGAAACGCGGCTTTGAGGCGATATTCCTCGGCGCTGTCGGCATGCGCCTGTGGCGTCAACACCGCTGCTGTCATTGCCAGCAAACAGCTTGCGGCCCCGATTGACAGGATGCGGGTTCGCATAAGAAGTCGCCGAAGCGTGTGCAACTGCATCATCGCCTCAGAAACGGTAATCAACGGCAAGGCGTACGCTGCGGCCGTCCTGTTCGAAAGCGGGTTGCCAATGCAGTCCTTCGCCGCCGCTGGGGTGCGCGTATTCGCGATCGAGCAGGTTCAGCACGCTGAGCGACACGTCCAGCCCGCGGGCGATGCGGGGGGCCACCAGATGCAGGTTCGACAGCCAGTAGCCGGCGATTCGGTCGCCGGCTTCGTTGAAGCGCACGCCGCTGTGGCGCAGCTCGTAGCCGAGCTGGAACGGTGTGCCGGGGAGCGGGCTCGAGACATTGAGCTTCGCCAGCACGTGGGGCGAGTTCTCGATCTTGCCGGCGTATTCTGCGTCGAGGTCCTGGAAGGTCACGCTGCCGCGCAGGCGCGCACCTTGGGGCCAACTGTGGCTGGCCGACAGTTCGACCCCTTGTGCCTGTACCTTTCCGCCTGACTGGTACTGGGACAGAAACGGGGGTCCGTTGCCCATGTCGGGATTGGTGATGGTGCCGAGCTGGATGATGGGGTCGATACGCCAGCGGAAGAGCGACGCGCGCAGGTGAAAGCGCGGCGACACGCGGTGGTCGGCGACCAGCTCGAGGGTATCGATCGTTTCCCCTTCGAGATCGGGGTTGTCGAGTGCGGTTTCGCCGTCGTAGTAGTCGCGTTCGTAGGCGTTCGGCTCACGGTGGGCACGGCCATAGAGGGCTTTCAGCGTCGTGTCGGGCCCCGATTGCCAGACCAGGCCGAGGCGAGGGCTGAAACGGGCGCTGTCCGCCGGGCTACGATCCATGCGCAGGCCTAGCGTGGTGCTCAGCGTCTCGCCCAGTTGCCATTCATCCTGCAGGTAAAGGCCGATGCGGTCGCTGTCGCGCTCGATGGCGATGTCGTTCGCGGGGTTGCCGAGGTCGAGTGCATATTGGTCGAGTCGGGTGTTGTTCTGATATTCGACGCCGAACAGCAAAGTGTGTTTCGTCAGCGCTGTCGAGATCAACTGCAGCTCGGCCCCATGTTGTTCGCTGAAAGCGGGGTAGCGGAAGCGTGAGCCGTCAAAGCTGAGACTGCTGTCGTAGCGATAGCGCGTACCGAACAGGCGTGCCGAGAGGGATAGATGGGTGCTCAGCGTGTCGCGGTATTGCAGATGCGCGACGGAATAGCGGTCGGATTGGTGCTGCCCACCGACCAGCGGGTCGGACCGGTACACACCCGTCGGGTCATTCTTGCGGCGGTCGCCGTGAATCAGTTCGAAGGTCCACGGCCCGCGAGCGATGCGGGTGTAGAGGTCCTGATCATGTTCGCCGTCGAGTCCATGGGCCAAGCCATTGACACCGGCTTCGCCGAAGTCGAACGCCAGGGTTTCGCCGCGGGAGCGCAGCGCCGAGACGGAAAACAGGACATCGAGATCGTTCTCGAGCCGTTTCCCCCAGGTTGCACGTGCGTGGCGTTCGGCTTGCGGCCAGCGGTACGATGCCGACACCTCGCCGCCATCGACGGTGGCACCGCTGCGGGTGACGATGTTCACCACGCCCAGCATCGCGTTCTGGCCGTAGATGGCGCCGCCGGGGCCGGGGATGAATTCGATCCGTTCGACAAGGTCGATGTCGATTGGCAGCGCGTGCGCCGAAGGGCCTCCGTCGTACAACGCTTCGTTGAGGCGATTGCCATTGATGGCGATCAGCAGGCGCGTGGTGTAGTCGCCCGGTATGCTGAAGCCGCGTACGCCAATGTAGGAATACTGGCGGTCATGGGTGACATAGACCCCCGGCAGGCTGGCCAGGGCTTCATCGATCGTGCGCCAGCCAAAGGTCTTGATCTCTTCGCGGGTGATGATGCTGACCGCGGCGGCGACGTTTCGCTGAGATTGTTCGTACTTGGATGCGCCGACGACATTGACCGCCATCAGGTCTTCGAGGCTCATGCCGACGAGTCCGGAGGCCGCCATCGATGGCGTCGTTGCAGCCAGCCCGAGCGTCAGCAGGCTATGTCCGAGTGCCCGGCTGCACCAGTGTCCGGCAGGGCGAGAGAGGGAGGGCGGTGCATCGTAGCGGGCAGGACGTGTCATGAAGGGACGGGCGAGTTCAAGCACTGACGTGGATCACCTCCGGACGGAGGTGATCCAACAGGAACCGTTTCGAATCAAGCGTCTCCTATCTTATGCGCGAAAACCACCCGCTCTAGTGCGATTGATCACGGCATGACGCTCGACCCTCCGTGCACCTCGCCACCCAAAGACGCTCAGCGTGCCAGCCCTAGCCGTCGGCAGATCTCGGTCGTCGGCCCTGCCAGGTTCATGCTGTAGAAATGCAGGCCGGGCGCACCCTCAGCGATCAGTTTCTCGCACAAACGGGTGACGACATCGAGACCGAAGGCGCGAATCGCGTCGGCATCGTCGCCATAGCTTTCGAAGGTCTTGCGCATCCAGCGCGGGATCTCGGCGCCGCAGGCATCGGAGAAGCGTGCCAGCTTGCTGAAGCTGCCGATCGGCATGATGCCCGGCACCACCGGGATGTCTACGCCCAGCTTGCGTACCGCATCGACGAAGTACAGATAAGCGTCGACGTTGTAGAAGTACTGCGTGATCGCCGAGTTGGCGCCGGCATCGGCCTTGCGCTTGAAGGCGAGCAGGTCGTCCTTCGGACTGCGAGCTTGCGGGTGCCATTCGGGGTAGGCCGCGACTTCGATGTGGAAGCGGTCGCCGGTTTCGGTGCGGATGAATTCGACCAGTTCGTTGGCATAGCGGAACTCGCCCGCTGCGCCCGCGCCCGACGGCAGGTCGCCACGCAGCGCGACGATGCGGCGGATGCCGGCGTCGGCGTACTCCTGCAGGATCTCGCGGATGCTGTCGCGGGTGGAGCCGATGCACGACAGGTGCGGTGCAGCTTCGTATCCGGCGGCGGCGATCTCCTTCACGGTGGCGAAGGTGCGCTCGCGGGTGGAGCCGCCGGCGCCATAGGTGACGGAGAAGAACGCGGGCTTCAGCACCGCCAGCTTGTCGCACGTGGCACGCAGCTTCTCGGCGCCTTCGGTGGTATTGGGCGGGAAGAACTCGATCGAGATTTCGGTGCTCATGGTGTATTCGGATCGTTGTCGCCACCCGGTGTGCGGATGGCGTGGAAAAAGAACTCGCGGTTACCGTCTCCGCCGGTGATCGGCGAGTCGAACCAGTCGAGGATGATCAGCCCGGCGGCGTGGGCCGCTGCGCGGAGGCGGTTTTCGACTTCGGTGTACAGCGAGGTGTCGCGCACGATGCCGCCCTTGCCGAGCCCCTGCGGGCCCACTTCGAACTGTGGTTTGACCAGTGCCAGCACATGGCCGGCGGGCGACAGCAGCGCCACCCACTGCGGCAGCAGCAGGGCGAGCGAGATGAAGCTGGCGTCGCATACCAGCAGGTCGAAACCGTGCGGTGGGGCGTGGTCGCCCAGATCGGTTGCGCTGAGCTTGCGGGCGTTGAGGCCTTCGAGCGTGACGCAGCGCGAGTCTTTGCGCAGCCGCGGATGCAACTGATCGTGGCCAACTTCGACACCGACGACTTTCGCTGCTCCGGCCTGCAGCAAGCAATCGGTGAAGCCACCTGTGGATTGGCCGATGTCGAGGCAGACCGCGCCCTGCACGTCCAGCCCGCTACGTGCGAGCGCACCCTCAAGCTTGAGGGCACCGCGGGAGACGAAGCGGTCGTTGTCGTCGGGCGTTACCGTCAGCCGGGCGTCCGGGGGCAGTTCCAGTGACGGCTTGGCGACCGGCTGGCCATCATGGCAGACCCGGCTGGCTTCGATCAGCGCACGTGCCGCCGTGCGCGAAGGTGCGAGTCCCTGCGCCACCAGCAACTGGTCGACACGCAGCAAGCCGTGACGGTCGACCGGTTTGTAGCTTTCCGCGGCATGGCGCGGCCGTCCCTGGCGGGCATGGAAAGAATTCATGCTCATCGGGACGGCCTCCAACGTCGATCAGTAGCGGTACGAGTCCGTCTTGTACGGACCCTGCTTCGGCACCCCGATGTAGGCCGCCTGCGCGTCGGTCAGCTCGGTGAGCTGCACGTTGAGCTTCTTCAGCTGCAGGCGGGCGACCTTCTCGTCGAGATGCTTGGGCAGCGTATAGACGCCCACCGGGTAGTCGGCCGTGCGGGTGAACAGTTCGATCTGTGCGATCGTCTGATTGGCGAAGGAGCTCGACATGACGTAGCTCGGGTGGCCGGTGGCGCAGCCGAGGTTAACCAGACGGCCCTTGGCCAACAAGATGATGCGCTTGCCGTCGGGGAAGATGATGTGATCGACCTGCGGCTTGATCTCTTCCCACGGGTATTGCTCGATGCTGGCGACGTCGATCTCGTTGTCGAAGTGGCCGATGTTGCAGACGATGGCCTGGTCCTTCATCTTCGCCATGTGGTCGTGGGTGATTACGTGGTAGTTGCCGGTGGCGGTGACGAAGATGTCAGCCTTGTCGGCGGCGTACTCCATGGTCACCACGCGGTAGCCTTCCATCGCCGCTTGCAGTGCGCAGATCGGATCGACTTCGGTCACCCACACCTGGGCCGACAGCGCGCGCAGGGCCTGGGCCGAGCCCTTGCCCACATCGCCGTAGCCCGCCACCACGGCGACTTTGCCGGCTACCATCACGTCGGTGGCGCGCTTGATGCCGTCGACCAGCGATTCGCGGCAGCCGTACAGGTTGTCGAACTTGGACTTGGTGACCGAATCATTGACGTTGATCGCCGGAAACTTGAGTTCGCCGCGCGCGTGCATCTGATACAGGCGATGCACGCCGGTCGTGGTCTCTTCGGTCACGCCCTTGATGTGCGCCAGGCGGGTCGAGTACCAGGTCGGGTCGGTGGCGAGTTTGGCCTTGATCGCGGCGAAGAGGATGGTCTCCTCTTCCGAGCCCGGCTTGGCCAGCACCGAGAGGTCCTGTTCGGCACGTGCGCCCAGGTGCAGCAGCAGCGTGGCGTCGCCGCCGTCGTCGAGGATCATGTTGCTGTAACCGCCGTCCGACCATTCGAAGATGCGGTGGGTGTAGTCCCAGTAGTCGGTCAGCGATTCGCCCTTGACTGCGAACACCGGGATGCCGTCCTTGGCGATGGCAGCAGCAGCGTGGTCCTGGGTCGAGAAGATGTTGCACGAGGCCCAGCGTACCTCGGCGCCGAGCGCGGTCAGCGTCTCGATCAGCACCGCGGTCTGGATGGTCATGTGCAGCGAACCGGTGATGCGCGCGCCCTTCAGCGGCTGGCTGGCGGCGTATTCCTCGCGGATTGCCATCAGGCCGGGCATTTCGGTTTCGGCGATGCGGATTTCCTTGCGGCCCCAGTCGGCCAGCGACAGGTCGGCGACGACGAAATCGGTAAAGTTGGTGTCAGCCACAGCGTTCATGGGAAGCTCCATGCTATGGCCGGGCGGAATGTGGGGGAGGGGCAGCGCACGACGCTACGAGCGGCTCACCCGCCATCCCGAACCCGGCAGGGTTGAAGACGATTAGCAGGTGAGCGCCGTTGAACTGCAACCCGCTGTGCGGCGGGGTCCGAGCCTGGGGGCCTCGCCGCAGGGGATGCGGCAGGCGCCTCGCAGCGCTCCTCGGAAGCGTTGAATTATAGCGAAGTTTCAGCCCGGACTACGGCCGTTCTGCCGCACCAGGCTGACGCCCAGCGTGATCACCGTCAGTGGCAGCACATAGCCCAGCATCACACCCGAGAACGCCGGCAAGCTGCTGTGTTGTTGGGCCTGCAACACCAGCCAGGCGGTGTAGGCGGCGTAATAAGCAAGGAAGACGCCGCCCTCCCAGCGAGCGATTTCACGGCCGGTGATGACGATCGGCAGGCAGGCGAAGGCCACCGCCAGCATCACCCACAGGTCGAAGTTACGCGCAGCTTCCGACACCGGCAAGCCCGCACCCGACGCGATGCCGGCGGCGCCGAGTACGGCGAGGAGGTTGAACACGTTGCTGCCGACGACGTTGCCCACCGCGATGTCGCGCTGACCGCGGATGGCGGCGACGATCGAGGTGGCGATTTCGGGCATCGAGGTGCCCACCGCGACCACCGTCAGGCCAATCACCAGGTCACTGACGCCGAAGGCGCGCGCAAAGGACACGGCTGCATCGACCAGCCAGTCCGCACCCAGCACCAGCATCACCAGCCCCACGACAATCAGCCCGACCTGCATGCTCCAGTGACTGTCCCAGCGCGAAACCGGGATTTCGGTTTCGAACTCATCCTGCACCGCCTTCGAGGCGCGGCGCGACTGCACGACCAGAAAGGCCGTGTAGGCGACGACCAGCGCGAAGAGCACGATCGACTCGACCAGACCGATTTGGCCGTCCAGCGACATGACGACCACCAGCGCCGAGGCGCCGATCATGATCGGGATTTCCTGGCGGATGATCTGCTCGTCGACCAGCAGTGGCGTGATCAGCGCCGAAATGCCGAGGATCAGCAGCACGTTGGCGATGTTGCTGCCGACGACGTTGCCGATGGCGAGATCGGGATTGCCGTTCAGCGCCGATCCGACCGACACCGCCATCTCCGGGGCGCTGGTGCCGAAGGCCACCACGGTCAGGCCGACCACCAGCGGTGATACGCCGAATGAGGTGGCCAGGCGCGAGGCGCCGCGCACCAGCACGTCTGCACCGATGACGAGGATGGTGAGGCCGAGGACGAACATCAGGACTTGCTGAAGCATGCTGCCCTCGATCAAAGCCCGGCGTCGGCGCGCAGTGCGGCGGCCTTGTCGGTCTGTTCCCAGCTGAACTCCGGCTCGTCACGGCCGAAGTGGCCGTAGGCGGCGGTCTTGGAGTAGATCGGGCGCAGCAGGTCCAGGGTCTGGATGATGGCTTTCGGGCGCAGGTCGAAGTGCTTGCCGACCAGTTCCACGATCTTGTCGTCGGCGATCTTGCCGGTGCCGAAGGTGTTCACCATCAGCGACACCGGGCGCGCCACGCCGATCGCGTAGGCCACCTGCACCTCGCACTTGTCGGCCAGGCCGGCGGCGACGATGTTCTTGGCCACGTAACGGCCGGCGTAGGCTGCCGAGCGGTCGACTTTTGACGGATCTTTGCCGGAGAACGCGCCGCCGCCGTGGTGGGCTGCGCCGCCGTAGGTGTCGACAATGATCTTGCGCCCGGTCAGGCCGCAGTCGCCGTGCGGACCGCCGACCACGAAGCGGCCGGTGGGGTTGACCAGGTAGCGCACGTTGCCCTGCATCAGTTCCTTGGGCAGCACGGGCTTGATGATCAGCTCGATCACGGATTCGCGGATCTGCTCCTGCGTCACGTCCGGGTCGTGCTGGGTGGACACCACGACGGTGTCGATCGCCACCGGCTTGCCGTCGACGTACTTGACGGTGATCTGGCTCTTGGCGTCCGGGCGCAGCCACTTCAGGCGGCCGTCCTTACGCACTTCGGCCTGGCGCTGCATGATGCGGTGCGCGTAGTAGATCGGCAGCGGCATCAGGCTGGGGGTTTCGTTGGTGGCGTAGCCGAACATCAGGCCCTGGTCGCCGGCACCCTGGTCGAGCGGGTCGTCGTTGGCGGCATTCACGCCCTGGGCGATGTCGGGCGACTGGCGGTTGATCGCCGCCAGCACGGCGCAGCTCTTGTAGTCGAAGCCGATGTCGGAGTTGTCATAGCCGATGCGGCGGATGACTTCCTGCGCGATCTCGCGGTAGTTGGGGTGGGCGGTGGTGGTGATTTCGCCCGAGATGACGACGAGGCCGGTGGATACCAGCGTTTCGCAGGCGACGCGCGCCTTCGGGTCTTCGGCCAGGATGGCGTCGAGCACGCCGTCGGAGACCTGGTCGGCGACCTTGTCGGGGTGGCCTTCGGAAACGGATTCGGACGTAAACAGGAATTCAGCCATTTTGCGATGCTCCAGAAACAAAAAATCCCCGATCAGCCAATGACTTGCGTCTGCGGCCGGCTCCGGGGATTTCGTCGAGCAGCCGACGCTTTAGCAGTATTTTTTACCGCAGCTTCAGGCTGCCGTGCCGCCCTGCAAGTTGTCGATTTAACTCGGCGGTAAGTGGCGGATTATAGACCGGGATCGTCAGCTGTGTAAGCATTCGGGGCTGTGTGCAAGGCGATTGATTGCGCACAGCCGGGTGTGGCGCCCAACCCTCGTGAGGTGGAACGCTGCAATTCCTGCCCACTGTCTTCACTCTTGGACCGACGCTGCCGTGCTGGTCGAGCTTGCCTTCCGTTTCCTGTCGCGCCTGCCCTTGTCCTGTCTGCACCGTCTTGGTGGTTGGGCGGGATGGCTGGTCTATCGCGCCTCGCCGTCCTATGCACGTCGCCTGCGGGAAAATCTGTTCAATGCCCTTGGGCGTGAAGACGAGGTGGTGCTGCGGGCAGCGGTTGCCGAAGCGGGACGTCAAGCGTTGGAACTGCCCTGGATCTGGCTGCGCCCGGCGAACGAGGTGGTGGCCAGCGCCGTGCGCACCGAAGGCTGGGAGCTGGTCGAGCAGGCGCGTGCGGACGGCGCTGGGATCCTCTTCATCACGCCGCATCTGGGCTGCTTCGAAATCACCGCGCAGTGCATCGCCGCGCGCATCCCGATCACCGTGCTCTACCGGCCGCCGCGCAAGCCGGCGCTGCAGCCGCTGATGGAAACCGGCCGGGCGCGTGGCCAGATGCGCACCGCGCCGGCCGACTTATCGGGCGTGCGCAAGCTGGTGAAGACGTTGCGCAGCCACGAGGCGGTCGGCATGCTGCCCGACCAGGTGCCGGGTGAAGGCGAGGGGGTGTGGGCTCCGTTTTTCGGCAAGCCGGCGTGGACGATGACCTTGGCGGCGCGCCTGGCCGCGGTGAAGGGCGTGCGCGTGATCTACACCTGGGCCGAACGCCTGCCGCGTGGCGAAGGCTATGTGTTCCGCCTGCAGGCGCCTTCTGAGGCGCTGACCGGCGAGCTCGACATGGACGTTGCGATCATCAACCGCGAGGTCGAGCGCATCATCCTGCAGTGTCCGCAGCAGTATCTGTGGGGCTACAACCGTTACAAGCAACCGCGCAGTGAGCGTCCATCCACGGACGATGCAGCCGATGGGGCCGCACAATGAGCCGCATCGCGATCGGACTGTTCTGGCTGCTGCACTGGCTGCCCTTGTCGGTGCTGTCGCGCATCGGCGAGGCCTTTGGGGTGCTGCTCTATCTTGTCGTGCTGCCACGACGCAAGGTGGCGCTGATCAACCTGCGGCTGTGCTTTCCTGAACTGTCCGACGTCGAACGCCGCGCGTTGGCCCGGCGTCACTTCGCCATTACCGGGCGCAGCATGCTCGAACGTGGCTTGGCGTGGTGGGCAAGTCCCGAGCGCCTGCGCCGACTGGTGCGTATCGAAGGTCTGGACCGCCTGAACGCGCTGAAGGCCGCGGGCCGGCCGGTGATCTTGCTGACGCCGCACTTTGTCGGCCTCGACATGGCGGGCACGCGGCTGTCGATGGAAGGTGATTTCGTCAGTGTTTACTCGACGCAGAAGAACAAGGTCTTCGATCACTGGCTGCACCACGGCCGCAGCCGTTTCAACGACCAGTTGCTGCTGTCGCGCCACGACGGTGTGCGGGCCACGGTCAAGGCGATGAAGGCCGGTCGGCCGCTGTATTACCTGCCCGACCTCGACTACGGTCGCAAGGAATCCATCTTCGTGCCCTTTTTTGGTGTGCAGGCGGCCACCATCACCGGCCTGCCGCGTCTGGCGCGCCTGGCCGGGGCGGCGGTGATGCCCAGCGTCGCGCGCATGCTGCCCGGCGGTGCGGGCTATGTGCTGGAGCTGGGCGAGCCGTGGGACGACTACCCTTCGAACGATGTCGAAGCCGACACGCTGCGCATGAACAGCTGGCTTGAGGGCGTCGTACGCACCATGCCCGAGCAGTACTACTGGGTGCATCGTCGCTTCAAGACCCGACCCGAGGGCGAGCCGCGCATCTACTGAGCGCGCCCACGGTGGACGCTGGCCGTGACGGTGGGGGACAATTGCGGCTTATGAACAGGGTTCGTCTTTTTCGATAGAGCTGCGATGAAACTGCGCTTCACCAAGATGCATGGCTTGGGCAACGACTTCGTCGTCATCGACGCCACGCGTGCCCCGATCGACCTCACGCCCGCACGCGTCAGGGCTATTGCCGACCGCCACTTCGGCGTCGGTTGCGATCAGTTGCTGGTGGTCGAGCCCGCGACCCAGCCCGGGGTCGATTTTCGCTATCGGATTTTCAACGCCGATGGCGGCGAGGTCGAGCAGTGCGGCAACGGCGCGCGCTGCTTCGCCCGCTTCGTGCATGACAAAGGGCTCACCGCCAAGGACGAAATTCGGGTCGAAACCTGCGCGGGTGTCATTGCCCCCCGCCTGCGCGGCGATGGCTTGGTGACGGTCGACATGGGCGTGCCGGAACTGGCCCCGGCGAAGATCCCCTTCGTGTCGGAATCGGATGCCGTCGTGCAGCCGCTGCAGGTGGGCGACGCCACGCTGGCGATTACCGCGGTCTCGATGGGCAATCCGCATGCGGTGCAGGTGGTGGCTGATGTCGATGCCGCGCCGGTGGGTGAGCAAGGCGCGCTGATCGAGCGTCATGAGCGCTTCCCGGCGCGGGTCAATGCCGGCTTCCTGCAGGTGGTCGATTCGCATCATGTACGCCTGCGTGTGTTCGAGCGCGGTGCGGGCGAAACCCTGGCCTGTGGCACGGGGGCGTGTGCGGCGGTCGTGGCGGGCATCCTGCGCGGCTTGGTGGCGTCGCCGGTGCGGGTCGAGACCCGCGGGGGCGAACTCGAGATCGCCTGGGCTGGCCTGGGTGCGCCGGTGTTGATGACCGGGCCTGCAGTGACGGTCTTCGACGGCGAGATGGATCTCGACTGAACGATGTCGAGCGCCTACGGCGCTTGACGGGAGTGATGACATGAATGCTGACGATGTCGCCCGCTATCTGCGCGACAACCCCGATTTTCTCACCCAGCACCACGAGTTGTTCACCCAGCTCACTGTCCCGCATCCGCAGCATGGCGGGCAAGCGATTTCGCTGGCCGAGCGCCAGCTCCATGCCTTGCGCGACAAGATTCGTCAGCTCGAGCTGAAGTTGGCCGAGTTGATCCGTTTTGGCGAGGAGAACGACGACATCAGCACCAAGGTGCATCGCCTCGCCGTTGCGCTGCTGGAGGCGGGCAATCCGGACGTGATGCGCCAGGCGCTGTTCAACAGCCTCCAGGAGGATTTTTCGGTGCCGCATGTCGCGCTCGAAACCTGGGGGCTTGCAGGCGATGTACCGCGATTGAGCGAAGCGCTGTGTCGTCAGCTGGAGGCCTTGCGTCTGCCTTATTGCGGCGCGCCCGAGCATATGGAATTGCTGGCCTGTTTCGGAGAGGCGGCCCCGCATGTGCGTTCGGTTGCACTGATTCCGCTGCGGTGCCAGGGGGTGGTTTTCGGTGTGTTGGCCTTGGGCAGTGCCGAGGCCGAACGCTTCTATGCCGAGATGGGCACGCTCTATCTCGGCCGAATCGGCGATCTGGCGGCGGCTGCGCTGTTCGCCTTGCGTGCCTGAGTTTGGCGCGGCCGGGGTGAAGTCCGTGCCTGCGCCCGAGTTGTCCGCCGTGCCGCTGCCGCCCGAGGCGGAAGCCTGGCTCGACTGGCTGGCCAGTCAGCGTCGGGCCGCGGTGTTGACGCTGCAGGCCTATCGGCGCGATGTCGAGACTCTGTTGCGGCTGGCCGATGGGCGGGCGTTGGCGGCGCTGGCGCCACATGACATCCGCCGCTTCATCGGTCGCTTGCATGGCGAAGGTTTGTCCGGGCGCTCAATCGCCCGTCATCTGTCGGCCTGGCGCGGGCTGTACCGCTGGTTGGTCCGCCACCATGGGCTGAAGGCCAACCCCGTCGACGGACTCCGTGCGCCGAAATCGCCGGTCACGCTGCCGCGCGCCCTGTCGCCCGATCAGGCCCAGGCGCTGCTCGACGCCGAACCCGATGGAGTGCTCGAGGTCCGTGATGCGGCGATGTTCGAGCTGTTTTACTCGTCCGGCCTGCGCCTTGCAGAGCTGGCTGCGCTCGACGTCGGTGGTGGTTTGGACCTGACTGAAGCCATGGTCACGGTGACCGGCAAGCGCCAGCGCCAGCGCAGCGTGCCCGTGGGCGGTAAGGCGCTGGAGGCCTTGCGCGCGTGGCTGGTGCTACGGGGTCAGGTGGCGGCCGCGGATGAAAAGGCCCTATTCGTATCCCGCACTGGCACCCGTCTGACGCCGGAAGGGATCCGCAGCCGCCTGGCCCATCGGGCCCGGCAGGTCGGTCTGGGTGTTCATGTCCATCCCCATATGCTGCGTCACAGCTTTGCCAGCCATTTGCTGCAATCCAGCGGCGACCTGCGCGCCGTTCAGGAGCTGCTGGGCCATGCCAGCATCCGCAGCACGCAGGTCTATACCCATCTTGACTTCCAGCACCTTGCCGCTGTCTATGACAAGGCTCACCCACGTGCGCGTAAATAAGGGCTAATTGCGGCGATTTTGCCCACATTGGGCATTTTTACGCGCATCGCGCTCAAAGTCGTGAGTTATGCTCGCGTCGCGGTAGCAAATAATGATTTTTTAATAAAAATAGAGAGCCCGACTAGCCCAACGAAGCCGGTCGGGGCGGGAAGTCATGTCAAATAAAGCCAGCCCCAAGGCATATACCACCCCGGAGGGTGTGGCAGAGGGCGCTCCGCCTTCCGCGGAGTCTCCGCACGGCGTCATGCGCGCTGTGGCGTTGCTGTTGGTCCGTCACGAAATCCGCAATTTGCGTCGCTGGTTCGAGGAGTTCGATCGCGACATCCTGTTGCCCATCCTGTTGGGTGAAATTGCGCTGCATAACATTGGCGCTTTCGAGAACGGCGGCAAGCCGGCCGCGGCGGCAGGTGCGCCTGCAGCGCACGAGGCGGTCGAAGACGACGGTCTGAGCTTGGAAGCCTGCAGTTTTCGTCCGTGCAACGCCTACTCCATTGCTGCCGCGACGGGGCTGCCGCGCGAGACCGTGCGCCGCAAGATCGGTCGGTTGGTGGAACTGGGCTGGGTGACGCGGCGTGACAACGGTCATCTGTTCGTCACTTCTGCGGCACTTGAGCATTTCGGCTCCCTGCTCAACGCGCGCGAATTGACCGAGTTGATCGACACTGCGGATCGTGTGCGCAAGTTGATCGCCGGGACCGTCCACGAACGTAGGCCGCGCTAAGGCGCCGTGTTGGCCGAGGCCGGCCGGTATTCCGGGTTGTCTCCGGGTTCGGCCGCCAGCAGCGCACTGACGATGAGCACGAGCGCTGTCATCAACAAGGCGAAATAGCGGCGCTGCCCGACTGCGTCGGGCAGTTTGCGTACTTCGCTGTAATACATCGCACGCATGTACTGCATGCCCACAGCGGCCAGCGCAAGGAGTCCCGCGCCCAGCAGTCGTGCGGCCGTGTTGTCGAACTGCAGGCCGATGCTCGGGTCGCGGCTGGGTAGGAAAAACACCGGCGCTTGGGTCAGCAAATACAGGCCGCCCAGCAGGCACAGCATCAGCATCACGACCTGGACCGAACGCATCGGTGTTGAGGCTCAGGGGGTGAACAGATCGCCGCCGCTGCGCGGTGGCATCAGTCCGAAGTGCTGCCAGATCGAGTGCGTCGCCATGCGTCCGCGCGGTGTCCGTTGCAGGTAGCCTTGCTGGATCAGGTAGGGCTCGATCACGTCCTCGATGGTGTCGGTCGATTCGCCGATCGCCGCGGCGATGTTGTCCAGCCCGACCGGACCACCGCCGAATTTTTCCAGCATCGCCGACAGCAGCTTGCGGTCCATCAGGTCCAGGCCCAGGTTGTCGACATCCAGCATCTTGAGTGCCGCATCCGCAACGTCCGCACTGATATGGCCGTTGGCTTTCACCTCGGCATAGTCGCGCACCCGGCGCAGCAGGCGGTTGGCGATGCGCGGCGTGCCGCGCGCACGGCGGGCAATCTCGAGCGCGCCACTGTCGTCGATCTCGACGTTGAGCAGACGCGCCGAGCGGCTGACGATGAAGCTCAGCTCTTCTGCGGTGTAGAACTCGAGCCGGGAGACGATGCCGAAGCGGTCACGCAGCGGGTTGGTCAGCATGCCGGCACGGGTGGTGGCGCCGACCAGGGTGAAGGGTGGCAGGTCGAGCTTGACCGAGCGCGCCGCCGGCCCTTCGCCGATCATGATGTCGATCTGGAAGTCCTCCAGGGCGGGGTAGAGGATCTCCTCCACCACCGGCGACAGACGGTGGATTTCGTCGATGAACAGCACGTCGTGCGGTTCGAGGTTGGTCAGCAGCGCGGCGAGATCACCGGCGCGCTCCAGCACCGGGCCGGAGGTCTGGCGCAGGTTGACGCCCATTTCGGCAGCGACGATGTGCGCCAGCGTGGTCTTGCCCAGCCCCGGTGGGCCGAACAGCAGCACGTGGTCCAGCGCCTCGCTGCGATTGCGCGCGGCCTGGATGAAGATCTCGAGTTGCTCGCGGATCTTGGCCTGGCCGACGTATTCGGCGAGGCGCTTGGGGCGCAGCGCGCGCTCGATCGCGTCTTCCTGGCGGTCGGCGGGCTGGGCAGAAATCAGGCGCTCGGCCGGAGCGGCGCGCAGCTTGTCGGTTTCGATCATGGTGTCAGCTTAGCCCGGGTTCAGCCCTTGGAAAGCAACTTCAAGGCCTGGCGGATACCGTCCGACACACCCACGTCCTCCGCCAGGCCCTTCATCGCGCCCAGCGCCTCGCGTTCGTTGTAGCCCAAGGCCAGCAGGGCGTTGAGGATGTCGCTCTTCGCGTCGGGCGCTGCGTCCGGTGCGGCGACCAGCCGTGCGCCGGCCATGCTCGGCAGCGCCTTGCCGAGTTTGTCACGCAGTTCCAGCAGCAGGCGTTCGGCGGTCTTCTTGCCGATGCCGGGAATCTTCACCAGCCGCCCGGCTTCCTGCAGTGCCACTGCCTGGGCGAGGTCATTCACCGATAGCCCGGACAGCACCGCCAGCGCCATGCGCGCACCGACGCCCGACACCTTGAGGAGCTGGCGAAAGGTGGCGCGTTCTTCGTCGGTGGCGAAGCCGAACAGGAAGTGCCCGTCCTCGCGCACCACATGATGGGTGTGCAGGCTCACCGCGCCGCCGGTGGCGGGCAGGTTGTAGAAGGTGCTCATCGGCACGTCGATCTCGTAGCCGACGCCGTGCACGTCGATGAGGATCTGCGGTGGGTTCTTTTCCAGCAGGGTGCCGGTGATGCGTCCGATCATGGGAGTCTTTGGGAGTGGAGAGCGCCCGTGAGGGCGTGAGGCATAAGTCTATCAGGGGCGGCGTGCGCTGCTGCATGGAGCTGGTATTTCATACAGCCGTTGGTGCGATTTCCCAGTTGCAGCGCGCAGATCGCCCGCGTGAATGTGTCTGCCAATCCGGCCGTGTAGGGGCTTCTCACGCTAGAATTCACGCGTTTTGCAGGTGCATGAGCCGCTTGCCGGCCTGCCGCCGTCTGTCGGTCCGACCGAATCCGCCTACCAACGAGGAGACCCCGCATGCAGTCGATGAAGAAGCTCGCTCTCGCCGTGGCGCTGTGCAGCGCTGCCACCGCCTACGCCGCCGACATCAAGGTCGGCATCGCGCTCGACATTTCTGGCCCGTTCTCGGCGCTCGGTGCCGAGGCGCGCGACGGCTTCGAGCTTGCGATCGAAAAGTTGGGCGGCAAGCTCGGCGGTCAGCCGGCGGAGTTCCTGCGCACCGACTTCGGCGGCAACCCGGAGCAGGCAAACCAGCTCGTCTCCCGCTACCTGCAGCGCGACAAGATCGACTTCTTTACCGGCCCGATCGGCTCCAACGCGGCGCTTGCGGTCGGTCCGGCGCTGTTCGCCGCCAAGGTGCCCTACCTGTCGGCTAACCCCGGTCCGAGCGCCTACGCCGGTGACAAGTGCAACCCGTACTTCTTCGCCCAGTACCAGAACGACACCTACGACGAGGCCGCCGGCAAGGTCGCCAACGAGAAGGGCTACCAGAACGTGGTGCTGATCGCCCCCAACTACCCGGCGGGCAAGGACCACCTCAACGGCTTCAAGCGCCTGTACAAGGGTGGCGTGAAAGACGAGATCTACACCAAGCTCGGCCAGATCGACTACGCCGCCGAGATCGCACAGATTCGCGCCGCCAAGCCGGATGCGGTGTTCTTCTTCCTGCCCGGCGCGATGGGCATCAACTTCGTCAAGCAGTTCGTCGGCGGAGGCCTGAAGGACATTCCGCTGATCGCGCCGGGCTTTTCGGCTGACGAGGACGTGATCCAAGCGGTGGGCGAGCCGATGATCGGCGTGCTCAACACCGCGCACTGGACGCACGACTTGCAGAACCCGGCCAACGCCGAGTTCGTGAGCGCTTTCCGCAAGAAGTACGACGGCCGCTATCCGTCGGTGTATGCGGCGATGGCCTACGACACGCTGATGGCGATGGACGCCGCCGTGCGCGATGTGAGCGGCAAGGTCGAGGACCGCGAGGCCGTGCTGAAGGCGCTGAAGAACCCCAGCTTCAAGTCCCTGCGCGGTGATTTCAAGTACGGTGTCAACAACTTCCCGGTGCAGAACTACTACCTGCGTGAAGTGGGCAAGGATGCCGAGGGCCGCATCACCAACAAGCTGGTAGGCACCACACTCGAGCAGCACCAGGACGCCTACGTCGGCGCCTGCAAGATGTAAGACCGTGCGGGACGGGCGCGGCTTCGCCGCGTCGGTCCCGCTGATTTCCCGATGGATGCCATTTTCGTTTTCGAGCAACTGCTCAACGGCCTGGGCTACGGCCTGATGCTGTTCCTGATCGCCGCTGGCCTGACGCTGGTGTTCGGCATCATGGACACGATGAATCTCGCCCATGGCTCTTTGTACATGGCCGGCGCCTACGTCGCTGCGCGTGTGCATGAGGCCAGTGCTTCGTTTGCCGGCGCGGTGCTGGTGGCCGTGCTGGTGACTATGGCGGTGGCGGCCGTACTGGAGTGGCTGATCGTGCGCCATCTCTACCGGCGCGACCATCTGGTGCAGGTGCTGGCGACCTTCGGCATCATCCTCATCGCCGACGATGCAGTGAAGGCGATCTGGGGCGTGGCGCCGCTGCTGGCCTCGGCGCCGGCCGCGCTGGCGGGCCCGGTGCAGTTGTTCGCGGGCTTGCCCTATCCGTCCTACCGCCTGCTGTTGATCGGGGCAGGCCTGCTGGTGGCGCTGGGCCTTTATCTGCTGGTGAATAACACCCGTGTCGGCATGCTGGTGCGCGCCGGTGCCTCGAACCGGCAGATGGCCGAGTTCATGGGCGTGCGCGTGGGGGCGGTGTTCTCTTTCGTGTTCGCACTCGGCGCGGCGCTGGCCGCGCTGGCGGGTGCGCTGATGGCGCCGATCAGCTCGGTGCAGATCGGCATGGGCGAGGCGATCCTGATTCCTGCGCTGGTCGTCATTGTCATCGGTGGCATCGGCTCGGTACGCGGCGCTTTCGTCGCGGCGTTGCTGGTCGGCCTGGTCGATACCGCCGGCCGCGCCTTTCTGCCGCCGGCGCTGCGTGCGGTGTTGCCGCCCTCGGTGGCGGCGGATCTTGGCCCGGCGCTGGCCGGTATCGCGATGTACGTGCTGATGGCGGCGGTGCTCACGCTCAAACCTGCGGGTCTGTTCCCCGCGCGCGCCTGAAGATCGTTGTGACGAATCCTGTTTCCCAAGCACTGCATCCTGCGTTCGCCACCCGTTTTCCGGGGGCTGTGCGTCGCCTGCCCTGGCTGGTGCTGGCGTTGTTGGCGGCCTTCCCGCTGTTTGCGCCTGCGCTCGGCCTGGAGTACTACGTCGGCTTCGTGCGCCGGGTGCTGATCGTCGCCATCGCGGCGACCAGTCTCAACTTCATCCTCGGTTACGGCGGCATGGCGGCGCTGGGGCACGCAGGCTTCATCGGCGTGGGTGCCTACACCGTGGTGGCGCTGGTCGAGGCGGGATTTTCCTCGGCCTGGCTGGCCTGGGGCGGCGCGGCGGTGGTCGCCGGACTGGCTGCAGCGGCGATCGGCGCGGTGTCGCTCCGTACGCGCGGGGTGTACTTCATCATGATCACGCTCGCTTTCGCGCAGATGCTTTACTACCTGGCGGTGTCGCTGCGCACCTATGGCGGCGACGATGGCTATGGGCTGTACACGCCGCTTGGGCTGGGCGCCTGGCTGGATGGTGCGCATGCACATGTCTTCTACTGGGTGGTGCTGGCGGTCGCGGCCTCGATCTTCGCGCTCTTCAGCCGGGTCGCGCATTCGCGCTATGGCCATGCACTGCGCGGCATTCGTGACAACGAGACGCGCATGGTGGCGCTCGGCTACCCGGTGTATCGCCTGAAGCTGGCCGGTTTCGTCGCCGCGGGCGCCGTCGCGGGCTTGGCCGGCGGGCTGCTCGCCAGTCACAACGCCTTCGTCAGCCCCGGCATCATGCACTGGACCCAGTCGGCGCTGCTGCTGGTGATGGTGATGCTCGGCGGACTCGGCCGGCGCTGGGGCGCACCGCTGGGCGTGGCGCTGTGGCTGACGCTGGAGGAAGCGCTGAAGATGCACACCGACTACTGGCACTGGCCGTTGGGGGTGCTGCTGCTGCTGGTGGTGTTCCATGCGCCACAGGGCGTGGCCGCGCTGTTCGACCGCTTCGGCGCCAAGGGGGGCGCGCGATGAGCCTGTTCAGGGCGGAAGGCCTGGTCAAGCGCTTCGGCGGCCTGCTCGCCACCGACCATGTCGATCTTTCTGTGGAGGCGGGCGAGATCCATGCGCTGATCGGGCCGAACGGCGCGGGCAAATCCACCCTGGTCAACCTGATCTCGGGCCTGCTGCCGGCCGATGCCGGGCGCATCGTGCTCGACGGCACCGACCTCACGCTGCTCGCACCGCACCAGCGCAGTCGCCACGGCCTGGCGCGCTGCTTTCAGATCACCAGCGTGTTCCGCAACGACTCGGTGCGCGACAACCTGATGTTGGCGGTGCAGGCGCATGCCGGCTCCAGCTTCCGCTGCCTGGCCCGGCGCGATGCCGAGCATGCCTTGCAGCACAATGCCGAGGCGTTGGCACAGTGCGTGGGGCTGGTTGAGGTGCTCGACCGCAACGCCGGCACGCTGCCGCATGGCGTGCAGAAACGGCTCGACGTCGCGCTCGCCCTGGCTTCAGCGCCCAAGTTGCTGCTGCTCGACGAACCGATGGCGGGCATGGGGCCGGAGGATTCACAGCAGATGGTGGACCTGATTCGCAGCTTGCGCAGCGAGATGGCGATCCTGCTGATCGAGCACGACATGGACGCGGTGTTCCAGTTGGCCGACCGCATCTCGGTGCTGGTGTACGGCAAGGTCCTGACCTCGGGCGACGCCGCGCACGTGAAGGGTCATCCCGAAGTGCAGTCGGTGTATCTGGGCACGGAGGCCGCATGAGCGCTGGCGCATTGCTGCGTTGTCGCGGACTCGAGGCCGGCTATGGCGCCAGTCAGGTGTTGTTCGGGCTCGATTTCGACATCCAGCCCGGTGAAGTCATCGCCCTGCTCGGGCGCAACGGCATGGGCAAAAGCACCACCATCAGGACGATCGTCGGCGGTCTGCGCCCGCAGCGCGGCGAAATCCTGTTCGATCACCAGCCGATCCATGCCGCACGCGCCGACCACATCGCCCGCCTTGGCGTGGCCATCGTCCCCGAAGGCCGGCAGTGCTTTCCCAACCTGACGGTGCGCGAGCACCTCGTCGCCTTCGCCGACCGCCGCAACGGCGTCGCCGAGCCGTGGACGCTGGAGCGGCTGTATGGCCTGTTTCCGCGCTTGGCCGAGCGCGCCAGCCACATGGGCAATCAGCTCTCCGGCGGCGAACAGCAGATGCTGGCGATCGCCCGTGCGCTATCGACCAACCCGCGGCTGCTGATCCTGGACGAGGCGACCGAAGGCCTGGCCCCGGTGATCCGCGACGAAATCTGGCGCTGCCTCGCGCTGCTGAAGGCGCAGGGCCAGACGACCCTGGTGGTGGATAAATACGTCGAAAAGCTGCTGCCGCTGGCCGATCGCAACCTGATCCTGGAGCGCGGACGCATCGCTTGGCAGGGCACGTCGATCGAGTTGGATGCGCAGCGTGCGTTGTGGAGACGTTACCTGGGGGTTTAGCAGCAACGTTCAGCCAAACACCAGCGCCCCCGCCAGCACCACCCCATGCAGATTAGTCGCGAGAATGGTGCGTTTGATGGCCGAGGTGAGTTCGGACGGTGGCTCGGCATACTCCAGCAGATCCCGCCCGGCGGAGAACGACAGCACCAGCGTCATTGCGGCGGCAGCGGTTTTTTGCGGCAGGGTGTCGTTGCCGACCATGGCCACCAGCCAGCCATAGGCCAGGATCGCGATCAGCAGGTAACCCCATTTCGCTACCTGCGGGCCCAGCAGCACGACCAGCGTCCGCTTGCCGGCTGCCGCGTCGCCCTTGTGGTCGGGAAACTGGTTGATGAACAACAGGTTGGCCACCAGCAGCGCATACGACAGGCCGGCGACGAAGGGCAGCGCAGCGAAGGTGCCGCGCTGCACGTAGTCGGTGCCCACCACCACCAGCAACCAGCCGGTCGCAATCGCCAGTTCGCCCAGGCCACGGCTCATCAGCTTGAGTGGCGGCGCGGAATAGGCCCAGCCGGCCAGCAGGCCGCCCGCGCCGATGGCGATCAGGCCCGGTCCGGCATGCCAGGTCAGCCACAATCCGGCCGGGATCACCGCAGCCAGCAGGCCGTAGCCGAAGCGCCCGGTCTGGCGCGTCGTCAGCACGCCGTTCTGGATGAAGCGGCTGCCGCCGGTGAAGGGGAACAGACGTTCGGTGTTGGCGTCGTCGGCGCCGCTCAGCGCATCGTGGTAATCGTTGATGACGTTGACGCCCGCGTGAGCGACGAGGGCGAACAGCACGGTGACGCAGGCGGTGGCCAGATCCAGGCCGACGCCGCTGCGCCAGGCGCTGGCCAGGCCGATGAGGCAGGCGACCAGCGTCACCGACAGGAAGGCCGGTCGGGTTGCAGCGAGGTAGAGGATGAAGGGGCTGCGGGTGTGTGTCGGGCTGGGCTCGGGCACGGGTTCAAGTCTCGCTGGAGCAGGGTATCGTGCCATCCTGATGACGGGGTAGGACGACCGTGAAGCTGACGCCCGGTTCGGTTTCCGGGCTCAGATGGATGTGTCCGCCATGCAGTTCGACCACGCGCTTGACCAGATACAGCCCCAGTCCGGCGCCGGAAGACGGGTTCTTGTGCTGGCCGCGCAGATAGGTCGTGAACAGCTGGCTGCGCACCGCAGGGTCGATGCCGGGGCCCGCGTTGGCGATCCGGAAGCGCATCGTGTCGGCGTCGCTGCGGATGTCGAAGGGCACGGCCGAGCCCTCGGGCGAATAGCGCAGTGCATTCACGAGCAGATTGCGCAGCGCGACCTCCAGCAAGGCGGGGTCGGCGTCCAGGGTACATTCCCCGTCGCACTGTATCTGCACCCGGGATTCCGTATCGACCTGCACCAGCAGGTCGCGGCAAAGCGTTCGGGCATCGATTGGGGCAGGCCGAAGTTTCAGGCCTTCGTCGTCCAGCCGGTCCTTGGCCAGCAGCTGGCTGCCCAAGGTCGTCAGGCGGCTGACGCCATGGCGGATGCGGGCGATGCGCTGGTTGCAGGCCGGGTCGTCTCGACCAAGCAGCAGCTGCAATGACTGCGCGGACGCGTCGATGATGGCGAGTGGGGTGCGGATCTCGTGCGACAGCATCGCCATCAGGCGGCTTTGCTCCTGCCGCGCCTCACGATCCTGCGCGGCGCGCTGCTCAGCCAGCTGAGCACGGGCGCGTTCCAGGGCACGTCGCGTATGGCTCCAGTACAGCACGGCTGCCAGCAGCGCGCCGGCGATGGCCAGCAACCGCCAGAGCAGGGTGTAATCCACCTTGCTCTGGATGTTGATCGATACATGCCGGTTGACGATCTCGTCGCGCTCCTGCTGTGCAATGCTCATCACCCCCTTGTCGAGGATGTCGCGCAGGGTCAGTTCGTCCTTGAGCACGCCGATGCGCAGCGCATTCGTGTATTCCGGAATCTGTCCGGCGATCTTCAGGTTGAACCAGCCCTCGGTCTTGATCGTGTGCGCAGCAACGATCAGCGATCGCATCGTCATGTCGGCGCGGCGGTTCGACACCCATGCGAGAGCATCTCGTTCGCTGTCGGTGAGGATCACGCGCAGATTGGGAAAGTCATTGCGAATGCGCTCTTCGACCATGGTTCCGCGTGGCAGGGCAATGGAGACGTTGCGCAGGGTTCGTACGTCGTCGATGTGGGGATGTTCCTCGCGCGTGATCAGCACATTGGGGTCGGTGAAGAGGGGGGCGGTGAAGGTCAGCCATGCCTCGCGCGCCGGGGTACGGTTGAGAAAGCTCATCAGCTGGCAGCGCCCGGCCTTGGAGGCTTCGAGGCTTTCATCCCAAGTCTTCACCGGCACCACGTCGATCCGCAGCTTCACCCGTTCGGCTACCAGACGAACCAGATCGGCGCCGATCCCTTCGTGTCGGCCCGCCTCGTTCAG
>Ga0209066_10001975_pt1 | contig 25948 bp, 20 predicted proteins | sample All_14_2_FD_187198 | JGI IMG/M metagenome (GOLD analysis project Ga0209066, IMG submission 187198) | Freshwater microbial communities in response to fracking from Pennsylvania, USA - Allegheny Zone_MetaG_DW_15 (SPAdes) (version 2) ...
CAATGCGCTCGGCCCAACCGGTTCATCCCCGCGGGTGCGGGGAACGGCACGGAGCATCAGCGCCGTCAGTGAGAACTGTCGGTTCATCCCCGCGGGTGCGGGGAACGGGATATCCCGGGTGCGACTCCGATGTGCGATACCGGTTCATCCCCGCGGGTGCGGGGAACGGAATTCACCGACGACGCGCTCGTCGAGCTGGGGCGGTTCATCCCCGCGGGTGCGGGGAACGGCCAACAAGCGCATGGCCGGCAACGATCATGCGCGGTTCATCCCCGCGGGTGCGGGGAACGGTTCTCCGCCGCGATTGAGATTTTCCGCCACTCCGGTTCATCCCCGCGGGTGCGGGGAACGGCGGCGGCTTGATTTAGACATTTTCCTTACATTCGGTTCATCCCCGCGGGTGCGGGGAACGGTCATCTCCAATGACGAGTTCGGTCTGCGGATTCGGTTCATCCCCGCGGGTGCGGGGAACGGAGTGAAATACTTTCTGTTGGGGAATAAAAAGACGGTTCATCCCCGCGGGTGCGGGGAACGGGATAACCTGATTGTCAATGCCATGTTTTTCACCGGTTCATCCCCGCGGGTGCGGGGAACGGTTAACCTGATAATCATCGAGGCCAGTGTAATTCGGTTCATCCCCGCGGGTGCGGGGAACGGGATTGTGGTAGTCGTCAGATACAGTGTATGGCCGGTTCATCCCCGCGGGTGCGGGGAACGGACCTGTCCCTGTGCCTATTTCTCCTGCTTCGCCGGTTCATCCCCGCGGGTGCGGGGAACGGGGCAATAGACGGATTCAGGACATTTTTGCAATCGGTTCATCCCCGCGGGTGCGGGGAACGGACCTGGATCGACATCGGGTAGGCGGTGCCGACCGGTTCATCCCCGCGGGTGCGGGGAACGGTTGAGCGCGTAGTTGATCTGGCGCCGCAGGTTCGGTTCATCCCCGCGGGTGCGGGGAACGGTCGGTCAGTGGGGCGCCGTTGTCCTTGAGGATCGGTTCATCCCCGCGGGTGCGGGGAACGGCCTGATTTTGCCATAGAGTATCGGGTACCATACGGTTCATCCCCGCGGGTGCGGGGAACGGCGCCGCCGGTACAATAAGGAGCAATTATGGGACGGTTCATCCCCGCGGGTGCGGGGAACGGCGCACGTGCGGTAGGCCGAAGGTGTCCATGATCGGTTCATCCCCGCGGGTGCGGGGAACGGGTCCTGCAGACCATCGCCACGACCGCCGCGGCCGGTTCATCCCCGCGGGTGCGGGGAACGGTTGGGCGGCAGTCCGATGGCGGCGCGGTCAATCGGTTCATCCCCGCGGGTGCGGGGAACGGGTCCTGCAGACCATCGCCACGACCGCCGCCGCCGGTTCATCCCCGCGGGTGCGGGGAACGGCCCATCGCCTGGTTGTAGGCCTCGAGCGCGACCGGTTCATCCCCGCGGGTGCGGGGAACGGATCAACCCGGCTTTCGCGTTCTCCTGATTCGTGCGGTTCATCCCCGCGGGTGCGGGGAACGGGACTATTTGATTTTTAACCGCTGACCAATCACCGGTTCATCCCCGCGGGTGCGGGGAACGGCAGACCAGCGGGGGCAGCTGCGGTGAAGATTGCGGTTCATCCCCGCGGGTGCGGGGAACGGAACGCCAATAAATTGATTGTTTCTTTCATTTTCGGTTCATCCCCGCGGGTGCGGGGAACGGAAAATATCCAAAATAAATTTCTGATGTTGGATCGGTTCATCCCCGCGGGTGCGGGGAACGGGCGAGCCATATCAATCACGATATCATGTAACCCGGTTCATCCCCGCGGGTGCGGGGAACGGATGGGCGCGGCGGGCGTGGTCATCGTTGTAATCGGTTCATCCCCGCGGGTGCGGGGAACGGATCAGAAAAGAATAAAAAATTCGCTGAATGGGCGGTTCATCCCCGCGGGTGCGGGGAACGGGAGTGGTACAAAAAACCATTCATGTTCCACATCGGTTCATCCCCGCGGGTGCGGGGAACGGTCACCTCACCCTCACCCTGTCTCCGTTCGGCTCGGTTCATCCCCGCGGGTGCGGGGAACGGAGGACCAATGCCGATGGATATTGCTCCGGTAACGGTTCATCCCCGCGGGTGCGGGGAACGGGTCGCATTGATCACCAGTCCGCCGGCCGACCACGGTTCATCCCCGCGGGTGCGGGGAACGGACGTATCTTGTGACGCAGATCCGACCACAGAACGGTTCATCCCCGCGGGTGCGGGGAACGGTAAACAACTGCTCGGCAAGTGCGATAAAGTGTCGGTTCATCCCCGCGGGTGCGGGGAACGGCTGCGGCAGATCCGTTATTCACAAATACTTCTCGGTTCATCCCCGCGGGTGCGGGGAACGGCCATCCACTCATCAATTCACAGGCAGTACAAACGGTTCATCCCCGCGGGTGCGGGGAACGGCGTCCAACTCGTCAGCGATCATCACCCCCAAACGGTTCATCCCCGCGGGTGCGGGGAACGGTCTTATCTTTATTATTTTCTCTATACTCTATACGGTTCATCCCCGCGGGTGCGGGGAACGGGCCATTTGGAACAGATTGAAAATATTCAATTTTCAAAGAGCAGTCAAGACTACCGAAAAAGAAGCAGTTTTCTATGTTGTTTGTTTGGATTCAATCGGAAGGAAGGACACCAATTTAAAACCATCCAATTCGATAGGAATACGCCTGTTGTCGCCGATTGTATCGAAATCGAATCCTCTGTCATTATTCGTAGTCCAGGCAAGGATGGCATTCCCGTTTTCAATACCGACTGTCACTTGGCCCCAGATCATTTCTCGGATACGCCTTGAGGCTTTGCCCACATAGACACCGGCTCGTATTTCCAGGAGCCACACAGCGAGCCGCCCCCTCAGTCGTGGGGGCGCGTTTTCAACCACGATGACCAGCATCTCCGATAGCCTCCTTGTTTGGTATAGCAATTTCAACTGACTCCGCCGGTTTCTCAGGCGGTTCTATTTCTCCTGCTGCCAGAATCTGCTCGATTGTCGGTATTATTCTTTTCAAGAGTTTCGATTGCCTGAAGGCATCCCGGCAGGCAATACGTACATCCCGGTCCGGATTATGCGTTTTTCGGCTAGCAACCTGGAAGGCGACGGGGACAACCGTCTCGAATTTGAAGATGTCGGCTATATCGTAAACGAAGGATTGCGGCTTGCCGGTATGAATGAATCCGACTGCAGGAGCATAACCGGCGGCGAGAATAGCCGCTTCGCAGATGCCGTATAAACACGCAGTCGCGGCGGACAGGCAACGGTTCGGGATATCACCAATTCCCCAATCAGTGTGGTCGTAATTCCGGTTGACCCACTTCACGCGGTATTGCTGGGCCAGCAGTTGGTACATCTTACGGACTCTGGCACCCTCGATACCGCGAAGCTGCTCGACGCTTCGCTTGTCGGGAGGTTTTTCCTTGAAACGAAGCTCGTACATTTTCCTGACGACCTTGAGCCGGGCTGCATCGTCGAGTGCCAATTTGGCTTGATACAAAAGACGATCGGCCCGTGCACCGCCCGGTTGGCCAGCCGAGTAGAGTCGAACTCCCGCCTCACCTACCCACGACAGCAGGCACCCGACTCTGGCAGCCAACACCACCGCGGCATGCGACACCCGTGTACCGGGTTCCAGCATCAGGCAACACACTCCGCCTACCGGTATGTGGGTGCGAATACCGTTTTTATCGACAACGACAAAGGCGCCATCCAGAACATCTAATTGCCCGTATTCGATGAAGATGATCGATGTCCGATCTTTGATAGGGATGGGTTTGAGGGGTGGAAGTATCGGTTCGGCCATGAGCGTTCCCCGTCTTGATGTGGTTATTTGAGCCGTTTGCGACTTTCCGGCTCAATCAGGTAGTTTTCAGGTGATAGAACTTTTGCGCCGGTCTCGCTTTCCAATTTCTCCCTGGCTTCACCGGCTATTCTTCCACCTTTGCGGGCCGCCGTCTTGTTCTCCAGGAATCCTTGCGCAGCCTGTTTCCTGGCGATTTCAGTGGTTGCCGCTTCACCGAGCATCGAGAAAATCAACTCGAGATCGGTCATGTGATCCCGCAGGTTTTCCCGTTGCAGCCCTTTGAATTGCTTATATTCGCTGGGAGTCATGCCGAAGGCCGCTTTGCTGATTTCGGATGTGAGAATGGCATATTCCGGTTCGCCGCGGACTCCACGGGTTTTCCACTCTTCGGTCAACTCGGCGCGGACGGCAATACCGCGCATCCGCTTTTCGATCCAGGCTTCGGAATAACCTTTTGCCCGATAGAGTTCGCGGGTGCGTTGAGTGGCGAGTTCAGGGTCTTCAATTTCCTGGACTCGCTCATACCCGACCTTTGCCAGCCATCGTTTGAATGGCTCGGCTTTCGGAGAGGGAATGGACTGGATGATGCGGAAGATGCCTTCGGTGTTGGCGCAAAGCATGCGTTGCGAACCGCCGATGGTCTCGACAGGAAGGGTGTGTACAATTTGTACCCACCCTTTGGCCAGTTCCCGGTCGCGTCGCTTCATCCGTTGGATGTATTGCTTCGGATCTTTTGAATCGATCAAAGCCAGGACAATATCTTCAACGACGAACCACCATTCGTTGTTGTGAAGGGTCCGGCGGATTTGTTTGTCCTTGAAAACTATGAGTTTTGATTCCATGTCCAATCTCTTTCATATTCTCATCGCACCAGCATGACTTCACAGCCCAAGCTTTTTGCTGGGTTGATGCTGTTTCTATTTTACATCATTGGCACCACTGACAGGAGCCCAAGCCCCATTACTTTGCCATGGCCGATTCCGATTTGTAGAGCTTCCTTAAATTGAGAGGGCTCGGTAATCATGAGAATTCCATCGTACAATACCGAGAAAATCCGAATCGAATTGTCAGAGTGTTGTTTGTCGCGAAGCATTTGGTCCTGAGAAACTCTTACATCTACGCGTTCTTCGGAAGGTGCAGAAAAATCAAATGAGGACAATTGCGGTAGAGAAAAGCCATGCTGCAGCCCTTTTCGCTCAAGCCATTTCTCCTGTTCCACAAGCTGCAACAACCCCAGGCGTTTTCCCTTGCGTGTTACACATGGATTGGCGCGTAGCCTGAAACGAAAGCGTTGACCATTAATGAAGGAATCAATCTTCAATTTTTCGTCCAAGTCAATTGAAGGATCTGTCTGCAACAGCCATCCTTTTACTCTAATTCCATTCCAATTCGGAATCTTCCGGCTCTGTACAATAATTCGAGGGGACCCGGAGGTGTCCGTTTCCGGCTCAAGCCGCCATAAAAATTCGCCTTGAGGACATTTTGTCTCTGGCGCGCTGAATGCCCGGCAGAGAGTCGAATGAAGCTGGTATGGATTAGATAAGTCCCGGCGAGCCTCACGGCATCGTAAATCTAAATGAATTCTACTCAGAAACATTGCCGACCTCTTGAGGGAAAGGTATCCATTCCGACTGCACGAAACGGGCGCCGAAGCGCCGCTCGGCAAAAGATGACAGGGGCTGGTCCATTTTGAGTACACCTGTTCCATCCTCGGATTCAATGGAGACCAAAAGGTTCTCGGGGCGCTCCTCCCATTTTCGTTGATTGGTTATCCATGGCCACCTTGCCAAAACCTCACGTAACGGAGCATCCTGGATTCCGTTTTCTATCCATATTGACTCAGATGGCACATAGGATTTACGCCCGAGAGCCAACGTCCACACGGGGTCATGTAGGGCGGCGAGAATCCGCTCTAGAAAGAACAAGTCTTTGCATTCCAAGCCTACCAGGAAAGCAGCATCGGCGAGGTAGAAGCGCTGGGAAACCACGCCACCACCTTTTGCCTGGGTCCCATCCGCCTTAATAATAGTGTCGGTTGTTGCGCATCCCGCTGTCTGGTAATCCCGCTTGGGCATCCCCGGTCGGTCATGGCGAACCCCCATAGACAGACGTGTGAGTGGTTTTAGATCCTCCCAGTTTTCTCTGTCAATTCCCAGAGCGGCGGCCAGCAGTCCAACGACGCCGGATTTGCTTGGCTCCTTCCCGGTATCACGTTGGTCAAAGCGACTGGTGGTTCCCCAAGACTGCATGGGTCCCACCAGACGGAGCAATATTGTCGGCATAGGTCACTCCTGTACTGCCAATAAGGCCTTGTCAAGAAGATCCTTCAGTGTTGGCACAACGGTGCCTAATCCGTCTACATTGGCTTTAGCAAGGTTGAGAATGAAAATTTTTCCCTCACCACCAAAGGCATCTTGCAGGGCCTTGGCCTTACTGATCAGTTCTTCTGCAGATTTTCTGGTCAGAGATTCATCCTTTTTCACACGGATGGCCGTCTCAAAAGCATTGGCAAAATTGCGTGGAGCGGTATTACGACGAACTGAAACCGCAACAAATTCAGGTGGATTGTGAGCAGCAAAGGTGTTCTGTTTACCTGTGGGTTCGGCTACCACAAAACCTTCGAGAAAGGCTCTTAATCCCTTGGCCGCCAATTCGCCGTCTTTTTGGAGATTTGTTACGAGCTTATCCCAGTCTACAACGGCGTAGCGGTAAAAACAGGCCGAATTAAACTCCACAGTTCCCATCATATCGGCACCCGCGGTATCCTCAGGCTTGAGATCGTCCACAGCGGTGTAAAAGTCAAATTCCCGCTCGACAGAATGGGTTGAAATTGCGTGAGCTACCTGGCAGGCTGCGTCTTGATTTTTTTCTGGCATATCGGCTAGCATGCGGCCGAAGAGTGCCACGTCCAACGCCTTGCCACCGTTGAATATTTTATCAAGAGCTTTTTTGAGTTCTGGATCAGCGTCTTGCGCAGCTTTTTTCTTGGCTTTGCCTACCTTTTTTCCCTCAACGGGAGCAGCTACGGATGCGGTTATTGAATCCCATTTCTCTTCAATAATAGCTGCGATTCCGGAAATTTCACGTTGCCCCAGGAATAGGAGATACTCGCTTTTGCTGTCTTCCTTCACTGTAAGCTCCATGGCTCCCAAGGCCAGACGCGCTTTTATTTCCGCTTCATCTTTATCTTTTCCCTTTTGAGTTAATGCGTTAACAAGGGCATCTAAGACTCGCTTGGTTCGAAAAGCGACGTCATCGGTTGCAAGGAGGTTTTGTTCCACCAGTCCCGTGAAATATTGCCGTACCGAGCGTTTGAGGCATTGACTGGAAACACGTGCACGGCGGGTGCCACCAAACAGGGCGTCTTTCGGGGCACCGGTATCGTCTCTATTGAGGTTTGATGGGGCATAGTTTTGCAAAGCGTGTATCTCAATAATAGTTTTCATTCACTGATCTCCTTACTGGTGTGATGTTCAGTATTCATTTCATCGTTTAGGTTTCTGTAAAAGTCGCGTGCCCAGCCGCTTTGGGGTCGCTTTTTGTCGTCGTTCCAAAACAAAAGTCTTGCCAATAAATCGTCAAAATCGACAGATTGCTCTTTGAGAAGGGCAATCATCTGGCGAAGGCGGTGTGGCAACTGATCTTGATCGGCATCTAAAAGAGCTATGAAGCGACCTTCGGTGCTCGTTGAACCGCTTGCTACCTGTTGCATTGCGCAGGCCCTGCCAAGGGTCATCGGTTTTCCGTTATTTTCAGCTCGCCAGTGAGTTGCCCAGAGACCGGCTACCAAGTAGAACACTTCACGTCGCCATGCGTTGTTTTCATTCTTTATAAACGGCTCAACGTAGGGGTAAGCAGGCACATATAATCCGGGGGCAAAGGCGAGGCTTCGCCGCAACACTGCTCGAACCTTGGTGTCTTGCTCATTTAGCCCCTCCAACCATTCAATGAATCCTTTCATACCACCTCCTTCTGTGGTTCAAGTTTTGTTATCTCATCGCTTAGTACGGCAAGTTTACGTCGGACTGGTCTTTCGGCTTTCACCAGAGCCCGGATAGCCCAGGCATCTCCAGTGGATACGGAACTGCTATGCTGTTCCCAAGCTGTCTTTACAGCGTCACGCACAAATTTAAGCCAGTGACAACGAATATCTTCGGGATCTCGGTTGAGGGTGTAATCACTCAGGACTTTGTGAAAGCAGGATTCCAGGGTGGACCAGTACCAGGAACTGACCGGCATTTGATCAACAAAGGCACTGATATCTTTTCCGGCTGGTTCTCGATTTCCCCGGCTTAAAAGATTTCGCGCGAAAGAGCGACATCCAGCCCATAAGGATTTCTGCGCATCTTCGGCATCGGCGAGGAGTTGACGGATTTCTGCTCGGATGGAGCGATCTCCTGCTAGTGCTGTAGGTAGGGCAAAGCGTTCCATACGCCAATATTCGATTTTGGCCTTGTTGTTTGCCTGACCTAGAATTAAGACTGATTTAGGAAAACGATTTTTGTTTGCCCGCGTTAATCTTGTCGCATGCTCGATTACCTGTGGGGCCAGATGGGAATCGTCCGGCAACAGAGAATCAAAATCTCGCCAAAAACCCCGCTCGCGAAATTGGAGAGGCAGTTTCCCGCTTTTTTCGTCAATCCTGTAACTAAGCATGGGATCGACCTGATCTGCGGATGTGCTCCCAACCCCTGAGGCAAATGCAAGTTTGTCGATCTGACCTGGCCCATTGTCCTCCAAGCGGATAGAGCGAATTCTCCAAGTGTATCGATCAGCAAGGCCACAGGCAGAGCGTGTAATACCCGCCTTCAGACTCTCCACCAAATCCGGATTCCTTTCCCACAGCGAAAGGTCGGTGCCAGAAATTTCTCGGTTTTGAGGAACAAGGGAAAGTAAGAGCGTATCTTGAAGATCACAACCGAGAGGTAATACCATCGCAGCTGTTGCAGAGGGCGCTGTGCCGGTGTGCGAAAGCTCGCTTTTGCCACAACTCACGGAAAATGTTTGGGTAGCCAGCATCCAGCGAGTTGCCGCACTCTCGGAGATGGCGCCTGGCTTTTCAATATCCACATGATCAAAGAGTACCTTGGCGTTGTCGGCATTGTGCTCAGCAGCAAGAACAGACCAGGCTCTCCAGATCTTCGGTTCGAATGTTGGAATTTGCCCAAACGGGTATTTCTCATCAAACAACCAGAATCGATCCCGCCATTTATCAAGGTAAGATGTTATCTTTTCGCCTGGTAAACCACCTTTAAATAGCGCCTTGGCTTGGTCGATATCGGTTGGCCCTTCCAGTGCACGGTACAGGACTGCAAGGAGAAAACGGTGCAAGGCGGCCACCACCAATGGTGACGAGTCCTCAATAACTGCAATCTCCTTGGCTCGCAACAGAGTGTCGCGGATGCCCAATTCATCGCGGTTTCCGTCAGGGAATCGTACTGGAATCCATTTTTCATCAATCAGGTTGAATCGGCTCATTCGGCCTCCTTTATCTCGTAAACCAGCCCCAGATCATTATCAAGTCGTACTATTGGATTTAATGTCCACTGTCCTTCTGTATCAAGAAGTAGCGGAAAACAATTGCGTAAAAGTGATGATTTTTTCCAACCTTCCGGCACACCCAGTTTTTGAAGTTCCTTGACCACGCCCTTACGTGAGAGGCTTATTGCCCGCAAGAACCATTTTTTTGCCTGGGGGAAATTTGGGGTTACTTCAGAACTGAAGACATCATCCTGCATTAAAGGAATGGCGACTACCGAGTCTTCACCAAGTCTGGTATGGGCCATGATGGTTCGATGCACGCCAGGTGCATCCTCATCATAAAGAACGAATCTCTCTGGTTGGTTCCACGATGCATCGTCAGGAAAACCAATGATCGCTTGATTCGCCTGCCCTCTGAGGGCAAAATCTTCACCGTCCTCTGCCATCAAGGCCTTCTCCAACCGTTCCTGTAGAATTTCCGGTATGTCCACCTGTTCTTCGTACACCGCTTGCACCATACTGTCTATTTCGTCAGGCAATATTATAGACTGCCTCTGCCCCTCGCGGAGAAGACACCAAGTACGCAAAAGCAGGTCTTCGCGATACACAGCCCCCCACCATAGCGGTTTTGTAAATGGGGGTGGCTCGTCCCCTGTTAATCCAGCAACAAGGAGGATTGGTTCAGAAACAAGTCTGGAGTCTCGCACGTGCCGCCATAAGCGACCCGCCCTTTGAAGCACAAGGTCAATAGGGGCAAGGTCAGTGACGATTAGGTCGAAATCGAGATCGAGGCTCTGTTCCGCAACCTGGGTGGCAATAAGGATTTTTCGTCCGTTTCGGTCACCGCTTTTGCCAAAAGTTTCCAAGGCTTGATCCTCGCGCTTCTGCCTCCTCTCAGCTGGAAATCGGGCGTGGAAGAGAAATACTTCCGTACCATCGGCCAGACGTTTGCCGACACGATGGCCTTCGCGCTCCAGTGGTTGACCTTCAGGAAAAAGTCGATATAAGTCTTGGGCGCGTTGCACCGTATTGACCAGAGCGAGCCCCATTCCACCACCAGTAAGATGCTCATCCAGGGCAGAGAGTATGCAGGGAAGGTCCGACGGAATTCCCAACAGGTTAAGAGTTAGGCGGCGTGCAGGATCGGCCTTAAAATGTATTTGGTTCACCTTTGCATCCGGACAGAACACGGAAAGGCGCGGATATTCTACCTCTTGCTCCGGCAACTCGGTGTTCACCACACCCGCCAACTTTCTTCGAATGGAAGGCGGTAGGGTTGCTGAGAGAAGCACCACCGATGAGCCCAGCGCCAGAAGCCAGCGCAGCAGGTGAACCAGCAAGGTGCCTGTGTAGGCATCGTATGCGTGGATTTCGTCGAACACCACCACTCGGTTGGCAAGGCCCCACAACCGAACGAAGTTATGCCGCACCGGCAGGATTGGTGTGAGAGCCTGATCAACGGTTCCCACACCGTATTCCGAAAGAAGCGCACGCTTTTTGTGGGTAAACCATTCACCTGCACGAATTTCACCACCGTTTTTTTGGTCATGAATGCCAGTTAATTGCAAATTTTGAAAGGTTTCGTTGAGCAGTGTCGCTCCGTGTATGAGTTGCAGATCAAGTTTTCGATTCGTTCCTTGATCACAAATAAATTTGAGCGTTCGCTTGAACATCGCGTTTCCGGTGGCCTTGGTCGGTAGAGCTACATACAGGCCACGATGCCCAAAACGTCGCTGCATTTCCAGATGTGCAAAGAAAGCCGCCTCGGTCTTTCCTTCGCCCATGGGAGCTTCGACTAGTAGAATAGCTGGCCCCTTTAGATTGACTAGAGCATCTGCGACAGCCTGCTGTAAGGGGCGGGGCGAGAAATTAAATACCTGTTGGAATTCCCGTGATTCTGATGAAAGCGGGGTTCTGTTAGTCCAACCAATGGCGTCCAGCGCTTGTTCGGCGCAATCTTTTCGCTTGTGAAACCAACTAGTTAAATTTTCACAATCTTCGGGTGTACCGAAGGGAAACCATTCTACATTGGAACCGATCCAATCGGCAAAGCTTGTGAGTCCCGACAAGAGCATGAAATCAGGACCGGAAAGGGATTCCTTCGTAGGAATTTTGTAAGGCAACAGAACCTCTACCAAACCATTAAAGAGCTGACGACGTGCATCCGTCCATTCATCCTTGCCAAGTGCAGATCTATCCCCTTCCAAGTTTTGAAGTTTGATGGGAGATATGCGCTCCCCATGGTGACATCCGACAGCATCAGCAACTAGGTCGGCTAGTTCTTCTGGCCAGCCTCTTTCCCGGAGAAGCTCTGTTAAAGCTATCTGGCTCACGTAGGCGTGATTTATATTCGTGTTTGGACTGCGAGGTAATTGTAGCCCTGACAGATTTTCCCACTTGCATTGAAATCCTGGACATGCCTTCCCCAAATCATGGCAGGCCGCCAAAAGCAAGATCCATGGTCGTGCATTCTCCCAATCCATTCCCAGAATAGACGCTATATTTAAACGCGTTATTTCCGGCTCACGAGATAGGAGAACGTCCACTGTGGCAGCTACATCTAACATATGAAGAATTAGATGATGCCATTGGTGGTCACTCTCAATGCTTGTTTTAGCCCAAATGTTTGTTACAGATATATCCATCATACAGTCGCCCACCAGCTGATATTTTTCTCGACAACTCACTTTCGGCCATAATTCTTCGCTGATATATCTTCAAAAATCGGGCTGATAATTTACTATTCTAAGCTCCCAGTTTTTCAATTCATTTCTTATTTGAAAGCAGATTCAAAACCAGCCGAATCAACAAATCCTTTTGTCTCGGGTCGCTCTCGGCTATCAGCAGAGCCAGGGCAACCAAACCATTGTCGTTAATGCCGGATTGTTCAAGCAGGCCGTTTTCATTCAGGTACAACAGGAAAAGAAGGGAGCCGATCCGTTTGTTGCCGTCGGAAAAAGGGTGATCTTTGATCACGAAGTAGAGGATATGGGCGGCCTTTTCTTCGGTGGTTGGGTAGAGTTCCAGTCCGTCGAAGGTTTGGTGGATGTTGTCGAGGATGCTCTGAAGATACTGACCTCTTTCCTGGCCAAGCAATTCGGAGGCTTCCCCTCTGGCGATCAGAGTGGCCTTGAAGATCGTAATTGCATTCTTTGCCTGATCATAATCCAATGCAATATGAGAAGGGTGTGTCTTTTCCGGCCGTTCAAGTCTGTTCTCATCATATTGCAGGAGGAGAGACCAGGTTTTGGTGTAGCGGTCGATTACCGTCTCAACCAAAGTTGTGTCTGTGTCTTTTTGGTTCATGCGTATCTCCCCTGTTTTACAGTGTATTGACCAGCTGTAACCCCTTACCTGACAGAATAAAAATCAGCAGACACTCAACCTTCTTCTCCAACACTACCACCCCCACCCGGTCAGGCGATGTTTGGGAGGCGGTTTTTTCTCGGGCCGTGATGTTTTTCCCGATAATCAACCTTGTTATACGGTCGATCCTTCCAAAGTGTCCAGATACTCTTGAAAAATATCGGCCGACAGGTTTTTCAGTTCGCGGCGGGCGGTGATCATGTCCTGGTGTCTGCCGTCCCGCCGGGCCTGTTCGGCCTGCTGCAGGGCTTTGTAGATCGTGGTTGCGGGGGTGACCGGCAGGGCAACGTGTGCCACCAGGGGGAGGATCCCCTGGAGGAAGGCGTGGATCGGCGCCAGGGAAGGGCCGTATTCCTTGATGACCTCCGCCAGCGGTTGGTGGCTGATTGCTTCCGGTGAAATTGCCTCCGGGTCCAGGAGCAGCGCCCTGGCGTAGCAGGGACCGGAGCGTTCCGTCCGGCCCTGGCGGTGAAGCGCTTCGGCGAGGTAGAGATGGGGCAGGCCGCTGTCCGGCCGGGCTTGGACCAGGGATCGCAGGGCCGTCACGGCGGCGGCGAGATCGCCGAGTTGCAGATGGAGGTAGCCGCTGCAGAGATCCGGAGGGTCGTAGAATGTCGGCCGGTCGGCAAGGGCGGTCAGCAGGCGTTGGATCAGGGAGCGCCGCAGTTGTTGCGAATAGTCGGCGGCATCGAAGGGGAATCGGCGTATGGTGGCCCAGAGGAAGGGCGGGGCGGTTGCGGGGGCGAGGGTGTCGAACTCGGCGAGAGTTTTCTCCCAGTACAGCAGTTCCTCCATGCTTTGGGCGGCCTCGGGATGGTTGGGGAAGCCGCGCAGGACGAGGTTGAAACGATGTCTGGCGTCGTTGAAGTCAAACCTTGCCAGGCTGTTGCGGCCGACACCGAGTTCTATGCGATCCCAGTTGAATAGATCGAGCTGCATGGGTGATTGCTGCCTTTTTTTATGGATTTTTCAGTGGTCGGGGTAGCGTTTAAGCGTTTAAGGGTTTAAGCGTTTAAGCGTTTAAGCGTTTAAGCGTTTAATCGTTTAATCGTTTAATCGTTTATTTTTTCAAATAACTCTGCAACAGGGCTTCAAATTCGATGAGTTCAGGGTCCGGTTTCGGGGCTTTGTATTTTGCGCCTTTGAATCTGCTTCCTTTCAGGTGTTCCATGAATTTGTAGATCATGATGGAGAGTTTCCGGTGCTGGTCGAGCAGGGTGTCGGCATCCGTCTTGTCGATATATTTCTGATCAAGGGCGATATACAGCTGGCAGCGAACCTCGCCGCAGCTTCCCTTGGCAATCGCCAGGTACTGAATGAATTCCTGGTTGCCGCCACGTTCATACCCTTCGGCTATGTTGGACATCACTGAGACAGAGGCCCTCTGGATCTGGTTGCACAGGCTGTAGTCTTTTGCAAAATTACCATTGCGGGTCAACTGGTATATTCGTCCGGTGAGGTAGCTGGCGAGCTGCCAGATTTCCAGGTCTTCAAAATTTGTCATAGTCATCACTTCAGGGAGAGGTTTAATCGTTTAATCGTTTAATCGTTTAATCGTTTAATCGTTTAATCGTTTAACTGCGCCATCCTAACACCGGGATCGGTCCGAAACAACCGGCAAAAGCGCACCTGGCCGGACATTGGCGGCGGAGCAGGGGCTCGGCGCGAATCCGGTCGACAAAAATCCGGCCAGTACATACAATGTGCGTAGCAATGGAGGCCTGATGCAGACATTTTCCGAAATCTCCGCGGCCCGGCGGGTCCTTGAACTACCGGAGACGGCGACAATGCGGCAGATCAAGTCGCAGTACCGGCGGTTGCTGGCGAAGTGGCATCCGGACCGATGCGGCGGCGCCGATCAGCAGGAGTGCGCCGCCAGGACCAGGGAGATCATCGCCGCCTATAAGATTATCAGCCGGTACTGCAATGAATACGAATACTCCTTTGCCGAGGATGTGGCGCAACGGCATTTGACCCCAGAGGAATGGTGGCTCAGACGGTTCGGCAACGCCCCGATGTGGCGGGACGAGAAGGGGGCGGAGGAGTGAGAGTTGCGCCTGGATGGACTACAGTCGCGAGATTCGAGGACGTGCGTGGATAACAGTGTGAAACAGCAAACAGATAGTCTTTCCCGGACCGCCCGGTGGGCCATTCTCGTGGCTTTCGTCGTTTTCTGGTACGCCCTGATCCAGGGGATCAGCCGTTTCGTCTTTCACGTCGTGCCCGCGCCGGCGGCCCTGCCGCAGGACCTGGCGGCGCACCTGATCTTTGCCGGCCTCTGTTACAGCCTGTCGGGGCGGCTGCGTTTCACCCTGCCGACCGTCGCCGCGTTCGTCGCCGCCTTCAACCTCTGCAATGCCGGCAAGATCCAGTTCTACGGGACCCCGGCGATGCCGGATGATTTTATCGCTCTGCCGAATCTCTTTCTGCTGCTTGCCGGCTGGCAGCTGGCCGGGGCGATCGCCATCGTTTTCGTGCCCTTTGTCCTGCTCCTGCTGATGATCAACTGGCGGCGGCGGCGAACCTGGCTGCTGCTCGGGCTGTACACCGTGGTCGTCTGGGGGCTCCTGCACCAGGCCGGGCCGGTAGTGGCGCTGATGGACAAGGGGTTCGGCAACAGCGTCTGGAACCAGCGCGGCAATTTCGAGAGCCGGGGCGTGGTGATCCACCTTCTCCAGGAATCGTTGCGGCACCAGGTCAGGAGCGGCAGCCTGCCGTCGGAGGCGGAGGTTGAGGCGGCCCTGGCTGTGCTGCGACCGACCGCAGCCGGAGAAACAGTGGCACCGGCACCGGCCGGTTCACCGCCGCGCAATGTCCACATGATCGTCCTCGAGTCGTTCTGGGACGCCGCCCTGCTCACCGGTTCCGGCCTGTCGATGGACCCGCTCGATCCGCGGTTCCGGGAGCTGTGGCGGCAGGCCGGCAATTCCCATGTCCTGTCTCCGATCTTCGGCGGCTATACCGCCAATGCCGAGTTCGAATCCCTGTGCGGCTTTCCGGTGACCGAGAACCATGTCTTCTTCGAATCCGGCCTGCGCAACCAGGTCCCATGTCTGCCGCAGATCCTGGAGAAGGCCGGTTATCGCAGCATCGCCTCGCACCCCAATGTCGCCGGGTTCTGGAACCGGGTCAACGCCTACCGGCGCATCGGCTTTCGCACCTACTGGTCCGACCGCGACTTCGTCCTCGATGACCTCAACGGGGAATTCTTAAGCGATTCCTCGCTCTACCGCCAGACTATGGCCAAGATCGGCAGCCGCGCCGACCGCGACCGTCCGGTTTTCAATTTCCTGCTGACCTATTTCGGCCACGTCGACTACCCCCTCAACGCCGCCAGGCCGAAGACCATCACCACCACCGACGGGAACGCCCTGCTCAACAATTACGTCAACCTGATGTACTACAAGTCGCGCGAGCTGATGGACTTTCTCGCGACCCTGCGCCATGACGACCCTGACGGCCTGATCGTCCTGTTCGGCGACCATCTGCCTTTTCTCGGTCCCGGGTTCTACGGCTACCTGCGCTCACAGCTGCTGACCGACAACCGGGCGACGATGACCGACCCGATGGTCTACACCCTGACCGCCACCCCGCTGGTGGTTATCGACGGCCGCCGCGGCCCCTTGTCCCTCGGCGATCTGCCGATGTACCGGTTGCCGGCGTTGATCCTTGATCTCCTTGGCCTCCCCGCCCCGGACATGATCAGACTGTCGGCCCCGCCCGAAGGCCTGGCGATCCGGCCGCTGCCCGGCATGTACTGGGCGGGCGGCGATGGCCGGCAGACCGTCTGCCGCGAGGAGCAGCAGCAGCCGGAGCAATGCGCGGGCACTGATCGCTGGCTGCAGGCCCTTATCACCGTTTCCCGTGATCTGTTCAGCGGGTCGCAGTTTGTCCTGGCAGCGGATAGGCGCAAGGCTTCCTTCGCCGTCGACGAATGACGGCCGGACGAAATGGTGCCGGTCTGACCGTTGGCTGATTCCTGCGCCGTCCTGCGGGACCTTCTGCCGCCGGCCCGGTTCTGGAATTTTCTGCAAGTATCTCTTGCTGTTCGGAATTGAGGGATATATCGTTCTTGTGGGGGTTGCGGTTGCCTACAACAGTTGCCGGGTGGAAACGCTGAAGATTTTCGATTCCGGCCAGACTTCGGGAGATGAAAGCACATGGAAAACAACACCAAATTCAATGTCTGGTACGTACTGGCGGCAGTCTGGGGCGTGCTTCTGCTCCAGAGCCTGATTTTCGACCAGTTTCGCGCCAAGGTCATCCCCTACAGTGAATTCATCCAGGCGCTGACGCAGGACAAGGTCATCGAGATCGCCATCAGCCAGGACCGGATCAGCGGCAAGATGAAGAACGAGACGGGCGACGGCGAGGTCGTCTTCTCCACCGTCCGGGTCGACTCCGATCTGACCCAGAAACTGGCCGAACATAACGTCAAATTCTCCGGCCAGGTGGAAAACACCTTCTTCAAGACCCTGCTGTCGTGGTTCGTGCCGATCCTGCTTTTCTTCGGCATCTGGTACCTGCTGATGCGGAAGCTGCAGGGCGGCCAGGCCGGCATCATGAATTTCGGCAAGAACAAGGCCAAGATCGTCGGCGAAAAGGATATCGACACCCGTTTCGTCGATGTCGCCGGGGCCGATGAGGCCAAAGAGGAACTGCAGGAGATCGTCGATTATCTCGCCCGGCCGGAGCGCTATCTCGAGGTCGGCGGCCAGATGCCCAAGGGTGTGCTGCTGGTCGGCCCGCCGGGGACCGGCAAGACCCTGATCGCCCGGGCCGTCGCCGGCGAGGCCGGGGTGCCGTTCTTTTCGATGAGCGGTTCGGAGTTTGTCGAGCTCTTCGTCGGCATGGGTGCCGCCCGGGTGCGGGACCTGTTCGATCAGGCCCGTGAAAAGGCCCCCTGCATCATCTTCATCGACGAGCTCGACGCCCTCGGCAAGGCGCGGGGGGCGGGCGGCTTCGGCGGCCATGACGAGCGCGAGCAGACGCTGAACCAGTTGCTGGTGGAGATGGACGGATTCGATACCCAGAAGGGGATCGTCATCATGGCGGCGACCAACCGCCCCGAAGTCCTCGATCCGGCCCTGCTCCGCTCCGGCCGCTTCGACCGTCAGGTGTTGATCGACCGGCCTGACGTCAACGGCCGCGAAGAGATCCTGAAGATCCATATCAGGAAGGTCAAGCTCGAAGACGAGGTTGATATCCGGGTCATCGCCCAGAAGACCGCCGGTTTTACCGGCGCCGATCTGGCCAACGCCGTCAACGAGGCGGCCCTGCTCGCCGTCCGCAAGGGGCGCAAGAAGGTCTCGACCGCCGATCTCGACGAGGCGGTGGACCGGATCGTCGGCGGGCTGGAGAAGAAGAACCGGGTCATCAACCCGCAGGAGAAGAAGATCGTCGCCTATCACGAGGTCGGCCATGCCCTGGTCGCCACCCTGACGCCGGGAACGGAGCCGGTGCACAAGATCTCGATCATCCCCCGCGGCCTCGCCGCCCTCGGCTATACCCAGCAGCGGCCGACCGAGGACCGCTACCTGATGAGCGCCGACGAACTGCTGTCCAAGATCGATGTCCTTCTCGGCGGCCGGGTGGCGGAGCAGATCTTTTTCGACAGTGTCACGACCGGGGCCGGCAACGACCTGATGCGGGCCACCGATATCGCCCGGGCGATGATCGTCGAGTACGGTATGGGCAAGACCCTCGGCCTCTCCACCTATCCACGGCAGCGGGGTCCGGTCTTCCTCCCCACCGAGCACGGTTATGGCGGTGGGAGAGACTTCAGCGATGACACCGCCTCCCGGATCGATGCCGAGACCAGGGAGATCCTCGATCAGCGGCACCAGCACGTCATGGAGATGCTGACGGAGCGCCGGGACACGCTTGCGGCGATCGCCGAGCTGCTGCTGGAGAAGGAGGTGCTGCTGGAGGAGGAGTTTATCCGGATGGTGAAGGAAGGCTGAACGGCAGGACGGCAGGGCGATCGGTTCCGGCGGTGAACCACGGGGACCGATCGGCTGTTATTTCCCGCCCGGTCCGGTCTAGAGCGGCCGCATCTTGCCGATCAGCCGCGACGACAGCCACGGCATGCCGCTGATCAGCGACACCAGCACCGAGGCGGCGTAGGGGACGGACTGGACGCTCATCATCAGGGCCCAGACCCGGATATCGAGCATCCCCCCGTCGGCCCGCTGCTGGACGGCATAGGCAGCCAGGACCAGGGCGATCAGGAACAGCAGCTCTTCGCGGGAGTCAAGCAGGGCCTGGAACAGGGCGTTGGCCTTGGCTCGTTTCGGGGTGCGGAAGAAGCCGATGCCGCGGGTGATGAAGCCGGTGACCATCGCCCGGGCGATGACGTGCGACAGGGCCAGCCCGGCCAGGCCGGCGGCCAGGCTCTGGCGCATGTTGGCCGCCACCCGGCGGCGGTAGAGGAAGAACATCTTCAGGCTCTTGAAGACGAACAGGGACAGCGGCAGGACCGCGAAGATGATGTGCGGCGGGGCGACGTAGAGCGGGAACAGTACCATGCCGACGGTCCAGGCCAGGGCGGCGAAGTTGAACAGCAGGTTGATGCCGTCGGCGAACCACGGCAGCCAGCCGGCGATGAAGTGGTAGCGCTGGCCCAGGGTCAGGTTGGTCGATTCGAGGCCGATCAGTTTCATCAGGTGGTGGCGGACGATGATCACCGCCCCGTAGGCCCAGCGGAAACGCTGTTTCTTGAAGTCGATGAAGGTGTCGGGCATCAGGCCCTGGCCGTAGCTGTGCGGCAGGTAGGTGGCGGAATACCCCTTCTCGAAGATCCGCAGGCCCAGTTCGGCATCCTCGGTTATGCACCATTCGGCCCAGCCGCCGATCTCGTCCATGACCGACCGGCGGACCATCGTCATCGTCCCGTGCTGGATGATGGCGTTGCGCTCGTTGCGGGTGATCATGCCGATATTGAAGAAGCCGCGGTACTCGGCGTAGCACATGGCCTTGAAGGCGTTCTCGGTGTCGTCGCGGTAGTCCTGTGGTGACTGGACGATCGCCATTTTGGGATCGCGGAACTGCGGTACCAGGTCACGGAGCCAGTTGTGGTCGACGATATAGTCGCTGTCGATGACGGCGATGATCTCGGCATCGGGGGCCGTTTCCCGCAGGGCGTAGTTGAGCGCCCCGGCCTTGAAGCCGGCCAGCGGGTCGACATGGAAGAAGCGGAAGCTCGGCCCCAGTTCCCGGCAGTACGCCTCCACCGGCTGCCACACCGCCGGGTCCTTGGTGTTGTTGTCGATGACCAGCACCTCGAAGTTGGGATAGTCCAGCGCCGCCAGGGCGTCGAGGGTCTGCTTGAGCATGTCCGGCGGTTCGTTGTAGGCCGGGACGTGGACCGAGACCTTGGGGTGGAATGTTATGGCCTGATCCGTATCCGCGTGCGGCAGGCGGCGCCAGTCCCGGGTCCACAGGGCCTCCGCCCATTCGTGGGCCTCGGCGATGATGACGACGATCGCCCCGAGGGCGGCGAAGAAGAGGACGATGCCGACGATCAGGCCGCTGGTCGACATGTACTGCTGCGAGAAATCGTAGACGATCCACACCGCGAAGGTGGCGATCGAGAAGGCGATCACGGCGAGAAAGCCGCGGCCCGAAGTCTTCATCGTGCCGCTGTCGCGGAACAGCAGGAACAGCAGCACCACCGAGATGGCGATGCTGATCGCCGCCAGGTCGCGCCACTGCGGCACCGCCACGAGCGGCTCGCGGAACGAGAACTTCGGCAGGCGTTTGGCGTTGTAGACCCCCCAGTGGGCCCCGGCCTCACCTTCTGCCGACTTCTTCCACACCTGGTCGAAGGCCTCCATGACGTAGTAGGTGTAGCCGTTCTTCTCGGCAGTGGCGAGGAAGCGCCGCAGGAACTTGGCCTGATTGGCCTGGCTGGCCACGGCCTGTTCACGGGTGCGGCCGTTGCTCGGCCAGCCGACCTCGGCGATGACGATCGGTTTGTCCGGATATTTTTTTCGCAGCTCGTTGTAACGGAGGACGCAGTAGTTGACGGCCTCTTCGACCGGTATGCCCTCCCAGTACGGCAGCAGGTGGACGGCGATGAAGTCGACGTGCTCCACCAGTTCCGGGTGTTGAAGCCAGATGTGCCAGGGTTCGGCGCAGCTCACCGGGGCCCACACCGACTTGCGCACCCGTTCGAGGTGCTTGATCATCTGCGGCACGGTCTGCTCGGTGCGGAGCAGGGTCTCGTTGCCGACGATCACCCGGACGATGTTGCGGTGATTCTCCCGGTAGACCTTGATCAGCTGGTCGATCTCCTCCTCGTTGTCCTTGTCGATATTCGATATCCAGGCCCCGAGCACCACGTTGAGTCCCTTGTCCTCGGCCAGGCGGGGGATGGCCGCCAGCGTCCCCTTGACGCTGTAGGAGCGGACGGCATGGGAGTCGCCGGCCAGCAGGGCGAGATCCTCCTCGATGTCGGCCTCGCTCGGGAAGATGTTGGTTTCGGCCGATTGCCCGGCGCGGTAGGGCGAGAAGGAAAAACCTTGGACCATGTCCGGCCAGGGCGGTTCGATATCGGGCGAGTTGACCAGCATCCACAGCAGGGCGGCGAGCCCACCCATGATGATGGTGATGAAAATTCCGGAACGGTTCATGCGGGTCTATCCTTGCGGGAGGAGCCGGCACGGCGGGAAAAATTTTCCGTCGGCGGCAGGTTGGTCATTGGGCTGAATTCGTGTGGAATGGAGCAGTTATGTATCGGATCATGGTTACATGGCGGTGTCTGTCCCGTCAAGTGAATTCACCGCCGGGGCCAGCAGGGGATGAGGGACGGAATCGGCCGGTCCCTGTGGTTCGGCCGTTTATATAGCACAGAGCTCAATCGAAGGAAAGGTGGGGAAAAGCGATTAAGCGATTAAGCGATTAAACGATCAAACGATCAAACGATCAAACGATCAAACGCTTGATCGCTCAAACGCTTGAACGCTCAAACGCCCAGATGGCTGAGCAGGAAATCGATATCGTCCGCGGTGTGGCCGGCATTGACCTGGAAGCGGATGGTCTCGTCGCCCTGCGGGACCACCGGATACGTAAGCCCGACCGCCAGCACCCCGTGTTCGAACAGCCGGTCGACGAGCCGCCGGGTCGCGGTCGTGTCCCGCACCAGCAGTGGCACGATCGGGTGGGGACCGGGGATCGATTCCAGACCGAGGGCGGCGAGGCCGGCCCGCAGTTGCCCGGTCCGCCGCTGGAGGTTGGCGAGCAGGGCCAATCCTTCACCGCTGTCGCAGATGTCGATGGCGCAGGCGGCGGCAGCGCAGTCGGCGGCGCTGAGCGGATTGGTGTAGATGTATGTGTCGGCCTTCTGCCGTACCGCCTCGACAATGGCGGCGCTGGCGGCGATGAAGCCGCCGTTGACGCCGAAGGCCTTGCCGAAGGTGCCGACGACGATATCCGCCATGGCCCCGCAGAACTCGGTGGTGCCGCGGCCGGTCGCCCCGTAGGCGCCGATCCCGTGTGAATCGTCGACGATCGTGACCACCCCGTCGCGGAATCTGTCGTGATATTCGCGGCACAGCTCGACGATCCGGTCAATCGGGGCGTGGTCGCCGCGCATGCTGAAAATCCCGTCGAAGATCACTACGACCCGTTCCATCGCCAGGTCGACGGCGTCGAGGCAGCGGCGCAGGTCGTCCATGTCGTTATGGCGGTAGATCCCCTTGTTGGCACCGGGAACGCCGGCGATGCGCGTCGCCCGGATGATACTGTTGTGGTTGAGCTGGTCGCCGATCCAGTGGGTCCGGGGGGTGGCGAGGGCCAGGGCCAGACCGCAGTTGGCGGTGTAGGCGGAATTGAAGATCCTGGCCGCCGGGCAGCCGACGAAGCGGGCGATACGCCGCTCGAGGGCGATATGGGGCGCAAAGGTGCCGTCGATGAACCGCACCGCCCCCGGGCCGACCCCGTAGCGGCGACCGGCCTGATCGGCCGCCTCCAGCAGGGTCGGGTGAAAGGAGAGGGAGAGGTAGGAGTTGGAGTTCATCCGCAGAAAGGACCGGTCAAATCCTTCCAGCGTGTACCGCCGGCCCCGGTTGCCTGTGGGAGGGAGGCAGCCGGTGATGACCCGCTCCGGTGCCTTCCTCCGTCCCTCGTCTTGCAGGTGCTGCAATTCCGCGGTCAATGCTGCGTCCAGCCTCTCCAAGGCCATGGTGCCTCCCTATTCCCAGTTGAGGATGACCTTGCCCGAGCGGCCGGACCGCATGACCTCGAAGCCCCGCTCGAATTCGGTGAAGTGGAAGCGGTGGGTGATCAGCGGGCTGATGTCGAGGCCGGTCTGGATCATCGCCGTCATCTTGTACCAGGTCTCGAACATCTCGCGACCGTAGATGCCCTTGATGGTCAGGCCGTTGAAGACGACAGTGTTCCAGTCGATCGCCGCCTCGCCGGGCATGATGCCGAGCATCGCGATCTTGCCGCCGTGGCACATGTTGGCAACGATGGCCTGCAGCGCCGCCGGGTTGCCCGACATTTCCATCGCCACATCGAAGCCCTCGCGCATCCCGAGCCGCTGCTGGACCTCGGCCAGATCCTCCTTCGCCGCGTCGACGGTCAGGGTGGCGCCAAGCTTCTTTGCCAGTTCGAGACGGTAGGGGTTGACGTCGGTGACCACCACGTGGCGGGCCCCGGCCAGGCGGGCGATGGCCGCTGCCATGCAGCCGATCGGGCCGGCGCCGGTGATCAGCACGTCCTCGCCGAGGACGTCGAAGGACAGGGCGGTGTGGACGGCATTGCCCAGCGGGTCGAAGCAGGTGAGGATGTCGGTCGGGATGGCGCGGTCGCAGTACCAGACATTGGTCACCGGGATGGCGAGGTATTCGGCGAAGGCCCCGGCCCGGTTGACCCCGACGCCGCTGGTCCTGTTGCAGAGGTGGCGGCGGCCGGCGAGGCAGTTGCGGCAGTGGCCGCAGACCAGATGGCCCTCGCCCGAGACCAGGTCGCCGGGATGGAAATCATGAACATTGCTACCGACTGCGGCAACGATCCCGACGAATTCGTGGCCGATGGTCAGCGGCACCTGGATCGTTTTCCGGGCCCATGGGTCCCAGTTGTAGATGTGGACGTCGGTGCCGCAGATGGCGGTCTTGACGATCTTGATCAGCACCTCGTTGCCGCCCGGTTCCGGGATCGGAATCTCCATCAGTCTGAGGCCCACCCCCGCCTCGGTCTTGACCAGCGCCTGCATCTTCTTCATCATCGGCTCCTTGCCATTATGCCGCCGTACGGTGTTCTTCACAGCCCCGGCCGCTATCCTGCCGCTCAGAGGACATCTCTGGTTGCAGGGCCTGGTCTAGGGCTTGCCTGGTAGCTGCTCAAGTGGGGGCCGGCGCTGCCTTCCTCCGCACGGAGGCAGCGCAACTGAGTTGTATCCTCTTCAGCCCTTGAGGATCTCTGTCAGCGTGGTCACCAGTTCGGCGCACGCTTCGTCACTACCAATGGTGATGCGGAGGAACTGGTCGATCCGCGACAGACGGAAATGGCGGACGATGATTCGCCGCTGCCGCAGGCTCATGCTCAGTGCCGCCGCATCGTGGGCCGGATGGCGGGCGAAGACGAAATTGGCCTGCGACGGCAGCACCTCGAAGCCCAGGGCCTGGAGGCCGCCGGTCAATTCCTCCCGGGTCCGGATGACCTTGAGTCTCGTCTCCTCGAAATAGGCCCGATCGTTCATCGCCGCCACGGCCCCGGCAATGGCCAGCCGGTCGAGGGGATAGGAGTTGAAGCTGTCCTTGACCCGCTCGAGGCCCTCGATCAGTTCCCTCTGGCCCATTGCGAACCCGACCCGGAGCCCGGCCAGGGAGCGCGATTTCGACAGGGTATGGATGACCAGCAGGTTGGGATTGTTGGCGATCAGGCCGACGGCGCTCGCCCCGCCGAAATCGATATACGCCTCGTCGACGGCGACGACTGAATCGGGATTGGCCGCCAGGATCCGTTCGATTGCCGCCAGCGGCAGGCCGAGGCCGGTCGGGGCGTTGGGGTTGGCGAAAATGATGCCGCCGTTTTCCCGCCGGTAATCGTCGGGATCGATGGTGAAATCGTCCTGCAGCGGCACCAGTTCATGGCGGATCTGGTAGAGACCGCAGTATACCGGGTAGAAGCTGTAGGTGATGTCCGGAAAGAGCAGCGGTTTTTCATGTTTGAGCAGGCCGAGGAAGGTGTGGGCGAGGATCTCGTCGGAGCCGTTGCCGACAAAGACTTGGTCCATTGACAGGCCGTGATATCGGGCTATCGCCTCTTTGAGGGCGGTGGCTTCAGGGTCGGGATACAGGCGCAGGCCGTCGTTGGCGGCGTCCCGAATGGCGGCGACGACTCGGGGCGAGGGGCCATAGGGGTTCTCGTTGGTATTGAGTTTGACCAGGCGATCGGCCTTGGGTTGTTCGCCGGGCACATAGGGTTTGAGATCGCGGAGGATCGGATTCCAGAAACGGCTCATGATGCGCTGTCCTTTTTTGTCTATAGTGGTTGATCGATCAGCTGCTATTTGTCCGATATTGCCGCGAATGTCAATTGTATTCGGAATCAGGGGCGAGGGGTGGCAGGCGGTAACCGGCCAACGTTAAAAAGGGCTTGCGCGGGAATGAGCGGCGCGCTAGGGTTATGTGTCAATGCCTGTTACTGCCAATGCTTTGACGGGCCCCAGGACGAATGGATTGCCTCAATCTACCACCAGTAAAGGGAGTCGGACATGAAAAAAGTGGCGATAATCGGTTGCGGATCATACATGGATGCAGGATACGGTTGCCCCGGCGAATGGCGCTGCCTGAAGGCGGCGGCCGAGGGTGACGGCAAGTTCGGTGAACCGAAGGCGGTGGTATCCTTCGTCAAGTGCGAGTGTCCCGGCCGGACCCTGGTGCCGAACACCGGCATGGCAATCAAGCTTTCGGAGATCAAGCCGGACGAAATCTATCTCAGTTCCTGTATGGCCAACGCCAAACCGGGATGCCCTTACACCACCCCGGAAGAGAAGGCGCAGATGATCGAAGAAAAGACCGGCATCACGGTCATCCTCGGCACCCACAGTTACCATTGATTGTGACGGAACTTCCCGGATTGTCGTGTCGAATCCGGGAAGTTCCCCATCTTGTGTGTCCCGCCTCACATTCCGCCTCCGCTCCAGGACAGGAGGAACGGTCTACTCTCGATGCAGGGTATTCTTCATCCAGCGGATGACGGCGGACAGATAATTCTTGCCGGTCTTTTCGACCTCTTTTTCAAACCACCCCAGTTCCGAAAAAAGTGAGAGG
>Ga0209066_10001976_pt1 | contig 25946 bp, 24 predicted proteins | sample All_14_2_FD_187198 | JGI IMG/M metagenome (GOLD analysis project Ga0209066, IMG submission 187198) | Freshwater microbial communities in response to fracking from Pennsylvania, USA - Allegheny Zone_MetaG_DW_15 (SPAdes) (version 2) ...
ATGGCAGAACTGGCACCTGCGCGGCGAATGCTGTCGCACTCAGCGCGAAGACCAACCCCGTTACGAGCGCCCCGACCAAAGCGGCGCGTCGAAACGGCCCTACTCTAGTTCGCATACCGTACCTCCCTGCTCTCGACGACAGGCAGCATCCTGCGGACGCAGTTCACCGCCATGCTTCCTAATCCAAGATAGCCATTTCTTCAGGAAAAATACATCACTTCGTTCAACAAACTACAAACTGCTCTGGGCACCCCCCCTCCGTCGAACAGCGTGACAGAGAGCGCCGCACACCGCGCGACGCATCTCGCTGCCTATTGCGTCGGCATAGGATGCGTGGACCTTGAGTACTCTCTACCCGTTCGGAAGAGGATTCGCAGACTTCATGCCCCCCCCGGTCCGTAGACGGTCGCGAACGCAAGGCAGGGGCCCTCACCGATGAGTGCCCCTGCCCGATGGATTCCTGTGCGGCCCCGACGGGGCCAGTGAATCGTCCTTGCCGCGACGTCAGTCCGCGAGATCCCAGATGTTCTCGCCCCGCATCGCCACGTCGGCCCCTCCGTCGACATAGACGGTCTGGCCCGTGACGTGGGTGTTCGCGGGGCTCGTGAGCCAGATCATGAGTTCGGCCACCACCTCCGGCTCCGCGAATCCGTTCAGCGGCATCGGGACCACCGTCAGGAGATACTGACGGCCTTCTTCCGACTCGAGCCACGGGGCGGTCATGGGTGTTCTGATGACGCCCGGGCCGACCGCGTTCAGCGGGATGCCGGCACCGGCCCACTGCGGCTTGATCGACTCGCGACGGACCCAGCGGCTGATCGCGCGCTTGGTGGATGCGTAGATGATGCCTTGAGCCGCCTGTGGTCCGAGCTCGTCGGCGATCTTCTCAGCCATCGCCCGCGCCGTGTCCTCATCGTCCTCGACGCACATGGCCTCGACGAGCGCGGGATCGTTCTCCTGCAGAGACGAGAAGGAGCTGATGAGCACCGCCCGCGGAGCCTCGGCCCGTGCGAGCACCGGCGCCATCGCATCCAGGAACTCCGTCATGCCGAAGTAGTTGACCGAGACCGTCACGGGCGAGGGCAGCGTGACACCCGCGCACGCGATGACAGCATCCACGCTACCATCAGCGGCTTCGATGGCCGCGCTCGCCGCATCGATGCGTCCCTGCTTCGTGCCGAGGTCGGCCGCGATGTCGGCGCCCTTGAGGTCGACACCGATCACGGTGTGTCCCTGGGCCTCGAGAAGTCTCTTCGTTGCATGGCCGATACCAGAGCCTGCGCCTGTGATCACGTACGTACGAGCCATGAACCCACCCCTTGTCATCGAGATACCACATCGGGTATCGGTGCGTGCGTTGTATTTGTATCATATGTTACAAAGTCGCGCCAGGGGCACCGGGTCACAGACATCGCGATGCCGTGTCGCTGGTGTGGCCAGAGGCTCCAGTGAGGCTCGAGGTCTCGCTCTTCTGCGATCGGTCTGGCTTGTTCGACCGGTGGCGTCGACCATCGCCCATACCGCGCGCACGACCGACGACTACCCAGATGACACGGGCCGCCTCGGGATCCGCAGGGTGAAGGTCGATCCCACATCGACCTCACTCTCGACATCCAGACTCGCCCCTAGCATCGCCGCCAGCTGCGAGGAGATAGCGAGCCCGAGACCTGCACCCTCGCGCACCGCACCCGGATGTGACTCGGCCTGATAGAAGCGCCCCATGATCAAGGCGATCTCGGCAGCGGGTATCCCACAGCCGGTGTCGGTCACTTCGAACACCAGATCGTCATCGGCATAGGCACGAAGCGAGATCTCGCCGGAGTCCGTGAACTTGACGGCGTTCCCGAGCAGGTTGGTGAGTATCTGGCTCACGAAACGCGGATCGGATTCGAAAGACCCGAGGCCGGCCGTTACCGATGCCTTGAGTCCGATACCTTTGGCGGCGGCAAGCGGGGCGATCATCTCCATCACGGATCTGACCAGAGGCTCCGCTTCGCACACCTCGAACAGCGCCATCGTCTGGCCCGTCTCGATCCTGGACAGGTCCAGGATGTCGTTCACCAGCGCAAGGAGGTGCTTCCCTGCCGCGTTGATCATCGCCACCCGACTCGCTTGCTCGGGCTCAAGGTCCCCGAACAGCCCCTGTTCGAGGAGATCCGAGAACCCGATGATCGAGTTGAGGGGTGTGCGGAACTCATGGCTCATCGACGCCAGGAAGTCGCTCTTGGCGCGGGTCGCCTCCTCAAGTTCCGCGTTGACCGCGCAGAGCTCCTCGTTCGTGGCCGTGAGCTCCTCGGTCCGCTCCCGCACCCTTTCCTCCAGCTCCGCGTTGAGGCGCAGAACCGCTTCTTCGGCGTTCTTGCGCTCGGTGATGTCCGCCAGGATGCAGTGCGTCTGCCTGAAGCTCCCATCGGGGTTGTGCCCGATCCGGCCATCGAACGCGATGAAGTGCCGGCTTCCGTCCTTGTGCATCATCTGGAACTCGGAATGGATCGCCCCCCGCTCTTTGAACAGAGGGAACCGCCCCCGGAACGCGTCCACATACTCCGGAGCCAGGAAGTCGCCGAACCAGGAACCGATGACTTCTTGCCGCTCGTAGCCGAGGGTGTCCAGCCAGGCCTGGTTCACCTCGATGAAGCATCCGTCCTCATCGAGTGACTGGTATCCGAGTGGCGCCTGCTGGAACAGAGCGGAGAATCGCTCCTCGCTCAGCCGTAGCTCCTTCTCCTGTTTGATTCTCTCCGTGATGTCACGGGCCATCCCCGTCGCTCCGATGATGGTCCCGCGATCGTCTCTGATCGGATTGAAGTAGCTCTCGTACGCTGCCACTGCCGCATCGCCGTACTCACGGATGTTCGAGTGCGACTCCCCGGCAAGCGCACGGTCGTAGTTCTCCCTGGCGACCGCACGATCATCCTCGTTGGTGATGTGGTCGAGTACGCAGTCGCCGAGCTTGATCGCACGGCCGTACGCCTGGCGCATCGCCTCGGCATGTGCCTCGTTGAAGTAGAGGTATCGGTACTGCGGGTCGATGGAGAAGAGGATGGTGCCCTTCTGGCTCTCGAGACTCGCCTCAAGGAGCAACCTTGCTCGCTCCTGGGACTCGGCTTGCTCCACGCGCTCCGTGATGTCGGAGAACAGAGTCACGAACTGCCCCGGCCGAGGTGAGTACGCCACCACCTCGAAGTGCCTCCCAAGCGGGGAGGATTACTGCTCGAAGCGCGCCGGCACACCCGTGGAGGCGACCGCGGCGTACCGCTCGATCCAGGATGGGTCCAAGCCTGGTATGGCTTCGCGCGCGGTCTTGCCGATGACATCGCCGGCAGCCAAACCGGTCAGCGCCTCGAAGGCCGGGTTGATCTCCAGGAAACGGTAATCGCACGGCTCGCCATGTTCATCGAGCACGATCTCGTGCAGGGCGAGGCCCTCTACCATGCTGTCGACCAACAGTCTGCTTCCCTCGGCGGTCGCGACGACCGAGTCGGCCCTCGCGATGCGCGCGGGGGTCGGATGGCAGTTGCGAGCAAGCGCTTCGGCAAGTGGCTCGCTCGCCTGCTGGTCCCCGCAGACTGGATCGCGTTGCGCGGAATCGGACCTGCTGTTCTTTGCGTCACCGCTCATAGCCGCTCCGGTGCGTGGGTCCGACGATGCGCGAGTTACCACGGATACTAGTCCAAGACCGCGCATACGTCTTCAGGGGGTCGATACGTCGCCTCCGAGGTGGACTCGCCGCCCGGTCTCGGGACGCACGACGACCGGCCCACAGGGACCGGTCGCGAGAAGTGACTATGGTGGCCAGAGACGGACTTGAACCGCCGACACGCGGATTTTCAATCCGCTGCTCTACCAACTGAGCTACCTGGCCATGTGTGCTGCAAGAGAGTACCCAACGGCGCGCCTGAGCGCAACTCCCGGAGCGTCAGCGTCATGTCCATGCCAGGAATATCCCGGGGGGATTGCGGCCGTGTCAGGACGTGCGGGTACACTGGACTCAGGGTCGCTCGCGCAGCACGCCGGCACGTATGGCGCACGGACAACGGGAGGTCATTGTGCTTGCATCCGCACGAACACGCATCTCGATCGCGGCCGCACTCGCTGTCGGCCTGCTGCTCACCGTCGCGCTCGGCGGGTGTGGCATGGTCGGCGAGAAGCCCGCGCCTGTGCCAGCCGCGCCCGCGGGCGAGCACGACCCGGCGGTCTGGGGCGAGCGGTATCCCGCGGTCTATCAGACCTGGCTCGCCACAGCCGAGCCGCGACCGGCGGGCAAGAGCAGGTACAAACGAGGCTTCGACGACGGGCAGATGTACGACAAGCTCTCCGAGTATCCGTTCATGCCGCTGCTGTTCAAAGGCTGGGGCTTCGGCATCGACTACCAGGAGCCGCGCGGACACCACTACATGGTGATCGACCAGGGCGAGGCCGACCCATCACGCGTGAAGTCTGGCGGTGCGTGCCTCACCTGCAAGAGTCCGTATGCCGAGGACCTCAACTCCGAGGACAAGGACGCGCTGTTCGGCGCCACGTACGACGAAGCCATCGGCATGCTGCCCGAGGAGCACCGGGAGCTGGGTGCCTCATGCATCGACTGCCACGACAACGAGACGATGGAGCTGCGAACGCGCCGCTGGACGGTCGAGTCCGCGCTCACCGAGATCGGGCTGGAGCCCGACGGCCTCTCCACGCAACAGCAGCGGCTGATGGTGTGCGGGCAGTGCCACTGCACCTACTCGGTCATGAAAGAGGACGGGGCATCGGTGGATGTGGACTTCCCGTGGGAGGGTAGCGAGTGGGGGTCGATCACCGTTGAGAACGTGATCGACAGGCTCGTGGAGGACCCCGCGCGCCTCGAGTGGACACAGGAGGTCACCGGCCTGAAGCTCGGGTTCATCCGGCATCCCGACGTCGAGTTCTACAGCGCTGGCTCGCCCCACATGAACGTGGGTCTGGCATGCAACGACTGCCACATGCCCGACATCCGTGTGAACAACCAGCCCGTAGCCGATCACAACCTGATGAGCCCCCTCAAGACGGACATGGTGACGTGCAAGCGCTGCCACTACGACTCGGCCGAGGAACTCCGCGAGAAGGTGTTCGCCATCCAGGACGCCAACGCCGCGCTGCTCATCAACGCCGGCTACAAGGCCGCCACCGCGGCGAAGCTGATCGAGCTGGCAAACGCCTCGCTTGAGACGAGCGCCGCCGACATCAAGCCCGCGTACGACGAGGCGATCGGCCACTACACGCAGGCCTTCTACCGCACCGTATGGATGGGCGCCGAGAACTCCCTCGGCTTCCACAACCCCGCCGAAGGCGTGCGGATCCTGAAAGACGCCCAGACCGAGGCCGATGCGGCCACCGCGATCCTCAGGCAGCTGCTCGCGAACGAGGGTGTCGAAGTACCCGCTGAGGTGCCGCTGGATCTCTCGAAGTATCTCGATGACCGCGGCGTGCACAAGAAGGGCTTCGTGAAGGCGCACTACCTGCCCGATCCGTCCGGGCAAGCGCAGAAGACCTGGCCGCGGAGCCTGGGCGCGATCCTCGACTAGCGCACGCTACGCGTCCACCCGGTGGAACACGACGCCGAGCCACACGCGCTCGGCCTCGCCTGGCATGCCCACAGGTCCGGCGGCGCGATCACCTTCGCACACCTTGTTGACCTCGGCCTTGGTGCCGAAGACGAGTTCGGCCCAGCAGGGCCGGGGATCGCCGTCCTTCGGTTTGCCCACAGAGCCGTCGCTCACGTAGTGCACGGCACGGCCGTCCGGCGCCGTCAGCACCCGGTGGTACGGGATATGCACGTGCCCGACGCACACCACGTCGGCCCCGCCGATGTCGGCGAGCTTCGCGAGGTTGTCGTCGGGGCGATCGGGCATGAGGTACTCGTTGATGCGCCGAGGGCTGCCGTGGCACAGGAGCACGCGAGCGTTCTCGACATCGAACCGGATGTCGTCCGGCAACTGCGCCAGGTAATCGTGCTCGGCATCGTCGAGCGCAGCGTCGGTGCGCGTGTAGCTCTCGGCGCCGATCGCCTTGTCTTCCGCTGTGGGGTAGTAACAGCCGCAGCTGCCCGACCGCTTCCCCACCCCGTCGTCATAGTTTCCCCGGATGGTGGGATCGCCGGTGGCACGGACGCGGGCGATCACGCCCGACGGGTCGGCGCCGTACCCCACGAGATCGCCGAGGCAGTACCGCTCGGCGATGCCCGCGCACACGATGTCGGTCAGAACGGACTCGAGCGCCGGAGCGTTGGCGTGGATGTCCGAGTAGAGCGCGATGCGACGCAACTCAGTCACGCTCCTGTCCGGACACGACCGGCTCGACGGCTGCGCCGACCCGCGGCAGGGCGCATTCGTGCCGCGCGCACACACGCGCTCTGGTCCGCTTGGCAATCCACACGAGCGACAACATCAGCGGCACCTCCACGAGCACGCCCACCACGGTGGCGAGCGCGGCGCCCGATGTGAGCCCGTAGAGTGCGATCGCCACCGCCACAGCGAGTTCGAAGAAGTTCGACGCCCCGATGAACCCTGCCGGCGCCGCCACCGGGTGCTCCAGCCGCCACCAGTACGACCAGCCATAGGCGATGCCGAAGATCAGGAACGTCTGGATGGTCAGAGGTATCGCGATCAGCACGATGTGCAGCGGATTCGCCACGATGGTCTCGCCCTGGAAGATGAAGATCAACACGAGCGTCGCGAGCAGCGCCACGATGGTGACGGGACCGAACCTCGGGACGAATGTCTCGCTGAACCACTGCTCACCGTGGCTCTTGACCAGCGTACGCCGGGTGATCCAGCCTGCCACAAGAGGGACGACCACGAACAGGACCACCGAGAGGGCGAGCGTGTCCCACGGTACCGGCACACCGCTCACGCCGAGGAGCACCGAGACGATCGGCACGAACGCCACGAGCATGATGAGGTCGTTCACAGCCACCTGCACGAGCGTGTACGCGGCATCCCCATCGGCGAGGTACGACCACACGAACACCATGGCTGTGCACGGAGCCGCTCCAAGAAGCACCGCTCCGGCAAGGTACTGCTGCGCGAGGTCGGGAGTGATCAGATCCTTGAAGATGACGTTGAAGAACAGCCAGGCGATCCCGAACATCGTGAACGGCTTGATGAGCCAGTTGACGACCGTCGTGACGACGAGACCCTGCTTCCGCTCGCCCACCCGCTTGATCGAGGCGAAGTCGACCTTGAGCATCATCGGGTAGATCATCAGCCAGATCAGGATCGCCACGGGAAGGGATATCTGCGCCACGGTGAACCGGTCGAAGAACTCGGCGAGACCCGGCCAGCGGCTGCCGATCAGCGTGCCGGCAGCGATGCACAACGCGACCCAGAGCGTGAGGTACCGCTCGAACACGCTCATACGCTTGGCGGATGTCGCACTCATACCTACTCCTCCTTCGCGGCGCACATGGGCCGCCCGGTGACGAGGCCCCCAAGGGCCTGGGCCAGATCCGATAGCGGGCCCTCGGCAATGCAGTAGACCATGCTTGTGCCGTGCGGGGTGGCGCGCACGATCCCCGCCTCCTTCAACACGCGCAGGTGCTGGGAGATGGTCGACTGTGCGAGCGGCATCTGCCCGAAGATCTCTCCACCCATGCAGGCATCCTGACCAGCGAGAAGACGCAGGATCCGCACCCTGGCAGGATGACCGACAGCCCTAGCCACCAGCGCGATACGATCGTCGTCCACAGATGCCTCCTGGAGTGCGCATCATCGTCTATCGACGATGAACGATAAGGATAGCGCGAGGCCCTGTCAACGACCTGAGGGTGAATCGCATGGATACCAGGGATCCGGGTTCCACAGCACACGGCGTTGTGCCGTCGCTCCGTCGGGTCTACGATCGTCACAACCGAGCGGGAGGAGGACCCATGAGGCGTGGACTGGCGATGCTCACACTGCTGCTGCTCGTGGTAGTGACGGCGCAGGGATGCTCGAGCGGCGGAGCGGACGGATCACCAGCCACGGGGGACGCGTCGGCGAACACAGGAGCGCCCACGCTCAAGCAGTTCCTCGATGCCGACACCAAGACCGGCACCTACGAGACGCATACCGAGTACCGCACAGGGGACACGCTCGATCATCACGGGACCTTCTGGATCGATGGCCGTGTGTTCCGGTACGACATCTACGAGGGTGAGACCCTGATGCGATCGGTCATGTCGCCGGACGGCAAGACCGCGTACTTCGTCAGACACGACGAGGAGATCTGTGAACCGTCGGTCGCGAGTGTGGACTACTACCTCATGCGCTACTCGATGCCTGATGCTGGCGGCGTCGAAGACGGTGTGGACGAGGAGACCGGTGCCGCGCGCATCGTGTACTCGGTGAAACGGACGGAAGACATGCCGGGCGCCGCGAACCCATGGTACTCGGAAGATGTCACGTACCTCGTGCTGAACGACGAAGTCATCGGCGTCATCACCCGTGGCGGCGTGCCTGAGGATGATGGGTCGGTGGATGGCCTCGACGTGAACCGGGAGCTATGGAGCGACATCGAGATCGGTATGGCGATACCTGCCGATACCTTCGAACTGCCGTATCCGATCCAGGACGCCGAGTAGTTGCGCGCATCTCCACAGGACCGATCATGCCGGGACAGGTCCCGGTGAGAAACGCAGAAGAGCGGCCCGTGTGGGCCGCTCTTCCGTGCGAACTTAAGCCGCGCTGCTGTTTAGGCAGGGCGGACGTTGGTCGCCTGCTTCTTGCCGTTGTTGCCGGTGGCCTCGTCGAACGTGACCTTCTGGCCCTCGTCGAGGGTCTTGAAGCCCTCGGTCTGGATCTCGGAGAAGTGAACGAACAGATCGTCGCCACCCTCACGCGAGATGAAGCCATAGCCCTTGTCCGGGTTGAACCACTTCACGGTACCTTCAGCCATTCCAAACCTCATTCCTCGCCCCGTTCCGGGGCAAAACTAACGGCGTGACTCCGCTTTTCCGAAAGCGGTGTGTCACGCCGCGATCCTGTGGGCCCTAGCGGCCCGCACGCGAACTATAACAGGTTCTGTGGCGGAACGCACGCGCCATCGCTGTCACGGCGCACTCAGCCCCTCCAGAGTTCGCACACCCACTCCCGGCAGATGTCCGCCCGGTACTCGCGTGGCAGCAGACACCCCGTGTCCGGATGGCAGAACTGGCACTTGCGAACGTCCACCCACGCCGGCAGCGCGGCGCGATACGCCTCGCCTTCCGCGGTGGGCAGATGGCTGCGGCGCGGATCGTGCAGCGGCGCGACTCCGGCCTCCCCCGCCGTGTAGTCAGTGGGTGTGACCACGAGCGCCCCGCTCGTCACGAGCCGCTCCTCCCACAGTGCTATGTACTCCGGCAGCCACCCCTCGCCGATGTACACCCCATTCTCATCGTGCGCGATGTAGAGACAGCAACACAGCCCGCCACACTCGTGGCATAGGTCATAGTCCTCGTCCTGTGTCAGCGGGTCATCGCCCACGGATGCGGACGCCGGGACCAACGCGGCCGGGCCTGCTGGCCTGGAGGCAGCGGAACGGGTATCGGGTACCGACGGCACAGCGGGTCCTCATCTCAGCGGTCCTGCCATCGGATGCATGCTACCGCGTCGGTGTGGCGAGCGCGACACGACAGGTTCGCCCTGTCGCACACACGTGCGATACTCGGCGGGGCACACGGGCGACGCGGAGTACGAAGGGAGCGGACGGGGTGCTGGAGTGGCTCATGCAAGCGGTGACATGGCAGTCGGTGGCGGCGTTCGCCCTCGGCGTGTACTGGGTCGCGGTGGCCGTCACCGTGATCACCGATGACCGCGAACCCACGAGCACGCTGGCCTGGCTCCTGGTGCTGATCGCCTTTCCACTCATAGGGCTCGTGTTCTACTACTTCTTCGGCCGCAACTGGCGCAAGCGCCTCGCCAAGGACCCGTGGGTCGCCGAGGTGGCCGGTCTGGCGGCGCCCGTGATGCAGCGAGTACGGACAGAGAACGCCGACGCCCACGCCGAGGCTGTGGCGTGGGCGCTCGAGCGTGGGTACGAGGACGTGCCGCGCATCATCGAGGCCACGCAAGGCTCGAGCGTGCTACCCGCCTACGACGTCGAGATACTCGTGAACGGCGCGGAGAAGTTCCCACGCCTGCTCCACGATCTTGCGGCGGCGCGGGACACGATCGATATGCAGTACTTCATCTGGAAGCGTGACGCGCTGAGCGCACAGGTCGCCGCCATCCTGCACGATAGGCTCGCGGCGGGCGTGGAGATCCGCATCCTGAACGACTGGATCGGCAACATCCTCTACCCGAAGGACGAGCTGAAGGCGCTCGCCGCCGCCGGAGCCCGGGTGGAGCAGGACCTCACCAAGCTGCGGCAGATCAACTACCGCAACCACCGCAAGATCGTGGTGGTGGATGGCGTCATCGGCTACACGGGCGGGATCAACATCGCACAGGAGTACATCGACGGCGGCGCGCGCTTCCCCTCATGGCGAGATACGCATGTGCGGTTCACCGGACCGGCCGTCGCCGACCTGCAGGCGCTGTTCGCCGCCCGCTGGCACCGCAAGACCGGTGAGGACATCTTCAACGACCGGTTCTTCCCGGTGAGGTACCCGACCACGGGCAGACGCACGCTCACCCAGACCGTCTCGGACGGCATCGACGTGCCCTGGCAGCCCGCGCAGCGAGCGCACATCGTGAGCTTCGCAGCGGCACGCGAGCGGCTGTGGATACAGTCGCCGTATCTCGTGCCCACGCCGGAGATCTACTCGGCGCTCATCGACGCGGCGCTGGCAGGCGTGGACGTGCGGTTCATGATGACCGGCATGGCCGACAAGAGGATCGCGTTCTGGGCAGCCGAGACGTTCTTTGGCCAGATGATCGACGCGGGCGTGCGGATCTACCGCTACACGGATGGGTTCATGCACGCGAAGACGATGACGATCGACGGTCAGATCGCCGTGATCGGCACGATGAACCTGGACATCCGCAGCCTTGCGCTCCACCAGGAGCTGATGTGTTGGTTCTACGACCCCGCTCTGGCCGAGGAGCACGAACGCATCTTCGCGGCGGACATGATGCGCTGCGAACTCGTCACCCGCGAGATGATCGACGGGTGGTCCGCCTTGCGGCACCTCCGCAACGCCACGGCCCGGCTTGCGTCGAACCTGCTGTAGACCGCGCCCTCTGTCAGTCGGACAGCTCTGTGTGGTACTTGAAGGAGACCTTCATCCGCACGCGGAACTCGACGATCCCGTTGTCCTCGAGACGGATGTCCTGCTTGACGACCTCGGCGATACGCAGGTCCTTGAGCGAGTCGGCGGCCGCCTTCAGCGCCGAACGCGCCGCGTCCTCCCAGCTCTCCGTGCTCGTTCCCACCAGCTCGATGACCTTGTAGACGCTTCCTGGCACCAGAGTCCCCTCCTCCGACCGACGCCCACGCAGCGGGCTGACACGCTGCCCGCTATGGTCATTCCCGAGAATCCCCGCTCGTACCGCGGTCTTGCGAAAGACGAGCGCCCGACCGCGGAGGCCGGGCGCTCGTGTGTCATGAGTGATGTCGGGTCGGTGCTCCCTACTGGCGCACCTGACACTCGTTGTCGGTGGCCTCAGGGTCGGCGCCTTCGGCGTCACTCGCGAAGACCTTCACGTCGGCCACACCGATGGCCTCGGCGGCGATCTCGCGCAGCTTGTACTTCTGGATCTTGCCGGAGGCCGTGAGCGGGAACTGCTCCACGAAGAACACGTACCGGGGAGCCTTGTAGCGCGCCATGCGGGCGCGGGCGAACTCCTGCACATCGCTTTCGGTGATGTCGGCTCCGGGTGCCTTGCGCACGAACGCGCCCACGACCTCACCGTATTTTGCGTCCGGAACGCCGATGACCTGCGCGTCTTCCACGCCTGGCATGGTGTAGAGGAACTCCTCGATCTCACGCGGGTAGATGTTCTCGCCGCCGCGGATGATCATGTCCTTGATGCGGCCCGTGATGCGATAGTAGCCGTGCTCGTCGACGGTGCCGAGGTCGCCCGAGTGCAGGTAGCCTTCACTGTCGATCACGGCGGCCGTGGCCTCGGGCATCTTGTAGTAGCCCTTCATCACGTTGTAGCCGCGGCAGCACAGCTCGCCCGGCACGCCCGGCGGACAGTCCTCGCCGGTCTCCGGATCGATCACGCGCACATCGACCGCGTCGTGCGCCCGGCCGACGGTCTCGCACTTGCGCTCGAGGGTGTCGTCCACAGTGGTCTGCGTGAACACCGGCGAGGTCTCGGTGAGTCCATAGCAGATGGTGAGCTCCGAGGCGTGCATCTTGTCGATCACCTGGCGCATCGTCTCGATCGGGCACGGCGAGCCGGCCATGATGCCGGTGCGGAGCGATGTGAGATCGAACATGTCGAACATCGGGTGTGCCAACTCGGCGATGAACATCGTGGGCACGCCGTAGAGCGCGGTCGCACGCTCCTTCTCGACAGCCGCAAGCACGAGCAGCGGGTCGAAGGACTCCACGCCCACCACCGTGGCGCCGTGCGTGAGCACCGCAAGCACGCCGAGCACGATGCCGAAGCAGTGGAAGTAGGGCGGCGGGATGCAGACACGGTCCCGCTCGGTGAACGTCTGCCGCTCCCCGATGTAGAAGCCGTTGTTCACGATGTTCCGGCTCGTGAGCATGACGCCCTTGGGGAAGCCGGTCGTGCCCGAGGTGTACTGCATGTTGATGACATCGTCGGTGTGCAGCGACGCGGTGATCGCGCGCAGCGGCTCATCGGGCATGTTGTCCCCGAGCACCAGGAGCTCGGGCATGGAGTAGAAGCCACGGTGCTTCTCGGGGCCCATGTAGATGAGGTTCTTGAGGAACGGGAACTCCTCGCTCACAAGGTGTCCGCGCTCCTGGGTCGATGCCTCGGGCACCAGTTGCCGCACGATCTCCACGTAGTCGACATCACGGAACTGGTCGATGATCGCGAGCGCCTTCATGTCCGACTGCTTGATGACGTACGCGAGCTCGTGCGCCTTGTAGACGGGGTTCACGGTCACGAGCACCGCACCGATCTTCGCTGTCGCGAAGCACAGCGTCAGCCAGTCGGGGATGTTGCGCGCCCACACACCCACGTGATCGCCCTTGGTGATCCCGATGGCGAGCAGACCCTTGGCCAGCTGCGTCACGCGTTCGTCGAACTGCGCGTACGTCCACCGCAGATCGCGGTCGGGGTAGACGATGAAGTCGTAGTCGGCGTGCTGTGCGACCTGCATCTCGAAATACTGGCCGAGGGGCAGGTCGGTGTGCAGCTGCTCGTTGGTCCAGGCCATAGCCGCCCCCTACGCCGGTGCGTACACGACTGCCAGGATGCGCGCCGGGCCCTGGCCAGCGGAGCGCACCTGGTGCGGCACGATCGAGTCGTAGTAGATACTGTCGCCAGCCTCCAGCGTGTGGGTGGCCTTGCCGTACTCGATCTCAAGCGCGCCATCGAGCACGAACAGGAACTCCTCGCCCTCGTGGCTGGAGAGCTTGTGCTCACCGGGCGCGGCGGGCTGCACGTCGATGAGGAACGGCTCCATGTGGCGCGAGGCCTTGCCGCTCGCCAGCGAGAAGAAGTCGAGCACACCGGCGTCGCTCGAGGTCTCGAGGCTCTTGATGCGGGTAACGGCCTCCGCCTGGTCGCGCCGCGTGACGATCGGGCCGAGTTCGGTCTCATCGTCGAGCAGTGTGCCGAGACGGACACCGAGCGCCCGGGTGAGTTTGATCAGTGGCGTGAGCGAGGGGGCGACCTCGCCGCTCTCCAATGCGATGACGGTGGCTGCGTCACAGCTGCTGCGCTCGGCGAGCTCCTCGACCGACAGGCCGAGTGATGTGCGGAGCGTGGTGATCTTGCCGCCGATGCGGTTCTCGGAAGTCATGGGCGCGTCCCTTCCCCGTGTGCACCCACAGCCGTCCGGCTGCGGTACGTGCATGATAGCGGAAGGAGCGCGCGGCGGAAGGCTCTCAGCGCTGCCGCACGGCGGCCGCGACGAGCACCTGACGTCCGTGTACGTTGAACACGGCCGCGTTGTGCGCCTCGGACATGACGTCCCACTCGTGTGAGGAGGACGCGATCACCGCAGGCGGGGTGAGCCAGGTACTCTCGATCGGCTCGAGGCTCGTGGCCACATTCCCCGCGGCGATGGAGGCTATCTCTCCGAGCAGTGACTCGGCGAGCACCGCGCCACGCACGGCCGCCTCGGCCTCGCCGAATCGCTCGGCGGCGAGCTCCGCGCACAGGTCCACTGGCGCCGCCACGCACATCACGCCGGCAACGCCACCCCTCATCCCCACACTGGCTAGCAAACAGGGGGCGGCGCAGTGGAGCGCACGCTGCTCGCCGCGCGCGTGACCGTGAGAACGGGTGAACCCGTCGAGGATCCGATCGACCGCCATCTCCAACACAGGGACGACGGCGGAACCAGACACCACCGGCATAGCGCTCCCCTCGCTGCCGTGATACCCCCCGATTGATAAAGGTATCTGAATTCGTTGCCACTGACAACGCGCCACGGCGGCACCGGGTTACGGCCTGATACGGCCCCGCCGAGGATCGGGCGACCGTCCTCGGCGTACGCGTCCCGGCCGGAGGACGACGGGGCACGATGATGGACGAGAGTGCGCTCAGTACACCTCGGGCACGTACGTCTGCGAATCGATGGGCGGGCGCACGTACCCGATCTCCGACTTCTTCCGGGGCGGGAGTTCGAATGGTGCGGGCAGCACGTCCTCATACGGGATCTGCGTGAGGAGGTGGTTGATGCAGTTGAGGCGCGCGCGCTTCTTCACGTCGCCCTCCACGACCCACCACGGCGACTCCTTGGTGTCCGTGTACTTGAACATCTCGTCCTTGGCGCGAGAGAACTCCTCCCACCGGTCGCGACCATCGAGATCGATCCTGGAGAACTTCCAGCTCTTCATCGGGTCGTTGATGCGATCCTGGAAGCGGCGGTCCTGCTCCTCGTCGGAGATCGAGAGCCAGTACTTCACAAGGATGATCCCGCTGCGCTTGAGCATGCGCTCGAAGTCGGGGCAGTCGCGGAAGAACTCCCGCACCTGCTCCTCGGTGGCCCAACCCATGACCCGCTCTATCACGGCGCGGTTGTACCAGGAGCGATCGAACAGCACGATCTCACCGGCCGCCGGCAGCTGCGCCACGTACCGCTGGAAGTACCACTGCGTGGACTCACGATCGGTCGGCACCGGTAGCGCCACCACCCGGCAGATGCGGGGATTGAGCGCTTCGGTGATGCGCTTGATCACGCCGCCCTTGCCCGCCGCGTCCCGGCCCTCGAACACCACGACCACGCGCAGGCCTTCGCGCTTCACCCACTCCTGCAGCTTCACCAGCTCCAACTGCAGCTTGGCGAGCTCGCGCTCGTAGGTCTCCTTGTCGATCTTCCTGGGCCCGGGACCGTCGGGATCATCGGCGTGTCCTCGGGACACCTCGGTCTCGCTCCGACTCTTCTTGCCCTCGTGCTTGCCCATCGTCGCCCCCTACTTCTTGCCGGCCTTGCGCTTCTGCGGAGTGCCCTTGCGCTTGCGCTTCGGCACGATGCTCTTGCGCATGCCGAGGAGGGTCTCCTGCGCGCGCACGGGCGTCGCGCCCTCTGCGGGAGACATGCGCACATAGCTGCCATCGGGCTGCATGACGCGCTGCGTGGTGTTGTCGGCGAGATACGTGCCGAGGACCTCCTCGCGCAGCCGTTTCACGAGCTTCGGGTCGCGCACCGGCGCCAGCACCTCCACGCGGCGGTCGAGGTTGCGCGGCATGAGGTCGGCGCTGCCGATGTACACCTCGGCGTCGCCCGCATTGCCGAACCAGTAGATGCGGCTGTGCTCGAGGAACCGCCCGACGATGCTGGTGACCCGGATGTTCTCGCTCACACCGGGGACTCCGGGGCGCAGACAACACACGCCTCGCACGAGCAGGTCGACTGACACACCCGCCTGGGATGCCTCGTACAGAAGGGCGATCATCTTCTGGTCCACGAGCGAGTTCATCTTGAAGATGATCTCGCCGCACCCCCCGGCCCTGGCATGCTCGATCTCGCGGCGGATGCGCGCGGCGATGCCTTCGCGGAGGTCCACGGGCGCCACCAGGAAGCGCCGGTAATCGTTCTTGCGGACATACCCGGTGACGAGATTGAAGAGCGCCGAGGCGTCCTCGCCCATCCGGTCGTCGCAGGTCAGGAGGCCGAGGTCGGTGTAGAGCTTGGCGGTGACCGGGTTGTAGTTGCCGGTGCCGATGTGCACGTACCGGCGGATCCGCCCCGCCTCCCGCCGCACCACGAGGGCGACCTTGCTGTGCGTCTTGAGCCCCACCAGGCCGTACACCACATGCACGCCCGCCGCCTCGAGCGCGCGCGCCCACTCGATGTTGCTCTCCTCATCGAAGCGCGCCTTGAGCTCCACGAGGCAGGCGACCTCCTTGCCCGCAAGGGCGGCGTCCATGAGCGCCTCGACGATCGGCGAGTTCTTGCCCACCCGGTAGAGCGTGGTCTTGATCGCCAGGACATCCGGGTCGTGCGCCGCCTGCCTGATGAGCGCCACCACCGGCTCGAACGATTCGTACGGATGATGCAGCAGGATGTCGTGCTCGCGGATGGTGGTGAAGATGTCCACCTCGGCACCGAGGTCGACGGGCACGGTGAGCGCGGGCACGAACGGCGGGTACTTGAGGTCGGGCCGGTCGATCGCCGAGAGACCGAAGAGCTCGCTCATGCCGAGCGGCGGGGTGATCGTGATCACGTCGGCGGGGTCCATATCGAGGTTCTCCACGAGGATGTCGCGGATGTTCTCGGGCATGGTCGGCTCCACGGTCATTCGTACGACCGAGCCGAACCGGCGCTGCCTGACGCCCTGCTCGATCGTTGAGAGCAGGTCGTCGGCCTCCAGCTCCTGGATGACCATCTCCGCATCGCGGGTGATTCTGAAGGGATGCGCCGCGACCACGTCGTAGCCCGGGAACAGCGCGCCAGCGTGAGCGATCAGCAGCTGTTCGAGCCATACGAAGGCGTGTTCACGCGACTCGCTGCCCTCGGGCGTGACCGGGATGAAGCGTGGCAACGCCTTGGGCACCTTCACGCGCGCGAACCGCTCCTCGCCGTCGGGTCCCTTCACCACGATGGCGATGTTCATGCTGAGGTTGGATATGTGTGGGAACGGTCGCCCGGGATCGAACGCGAGCGGCGTAAGGACGGGGAAGACGTCGGAGGCGAAGTACGCGTCCGCGATGGTGCGCTGGGCGTCGTCCAGCTCGGCGTAGTCGAGCAGCCTGACCCCCGCGGCCGCAAGCCCCGCCCTGAGGTCCACGAAGCACTCGCGTGCCGCTGCCAGCATCTCGGGCACGCGCTCGCGTACCGCCGCCAGCTGCTCTGCCGCCGTGAGGCCGTCGTCGGACAGTCCGCCCACCTCCGCGGCGATCTGCTGCTTGAGGCCGGCGACGCGCACCATGTAGAACTCGGACAGGTTGGAGCTGAAGATCGCGAGGTACTTGGCCCGCTCGAGCAGCGGATTGGCGGGGTCCTGCGCCTCTTCCAGCACCCGTTCCTGGAAGCGCAGGAGCGCGAGCTCGCGGTTGAGATACAGCGTCGCGTCGGTCAGTGAGAGCGTGGTGTGCTCCGTCATTCGCGCCTCCTCTCCCGCCATGGCAGCACCTCTGTCCAGTGTACCCGTTGTACCCCGTCCGCCCGGAGCGGGATTCGCGGCAGACACACGCTCAGCCCAGGTCCGCGGCGACCTCCACGTGGACGGTGACGCCCCAGAGCGCCTCCGCGAGATCGGCCTTCCGAAGCGCGCCGTCGCGCTCGATGTCGAGCGGCGGGCGCCCGGTGATGGCGAGCGTCAGCCGGTCGCCCTCGCGAGACGCACGCACCGATCCCACCCGCTGCCCCTGCGTCCTGTCCAACCCGTCGGCTATCCGGAGCACCGCGGCCAGGCGCGTCACCCGGGCGAGAGCGGCGTCATCGAGTCCCTCGACCGCTTCGTGCCTTGCCTTCGGCAGCGAGCCCTTGTGGTACCGGGCGATGGCCGCGATCAGGCGCGTCTCGGCCGACGTGAACCCGGGGATCTCGGCGTGCGAGATGAGGTGGTAGCTGTGCTTGTGGTGCGCTTCGTACGCCACATGGTGCCCCACGTCGTGGAGCAATGCGGCAGCCTCCAGCAGCGGTCGGTCGTCCGACACCAGACCGGACCCCGGCGCGAGATCGTCGAACAGCCGCATGGCCAGCCACCGCACATGCTCTGCATGGGCGGCGTCGTACCGGTACCGGCCGCCGAGTTCGCGAACTGAGCGCATGCGATCGGCTGCGGGCAGCGGGCCCCGCTCCCGCTCGATCACCTCGAGCACGATCCCCTCGCGCATCCCGCGCGCGTTCACGAGCACGCTGTCGGCTCCGAGCACGCACAGGACCTCGGCAAGCACGACCACCCCCGGGACGATCAGGTCGATCCGGGCCGCTGCCAGCCCCTTCATCCGCTCACGATCACGAGCCGAACTACGCACGAGAATCTCCCTGAGCTCCGCCAGATCGCCGGCCGGGATACGGGATCCGTGCACACTCTGCACGACGGCCCCCCGTCGAGCGGCCAGCATGGACGCCAGCGTGGTGACGGTGCCGCCGGACCCGGCGAGCACCCCGGGGGTCCGCGTGTCAGGCAGCGACGCCGAGAGCGTCTGGCGGACATGAGCCGTCAATCGGCGCACCGCGTCGGTCGACATCGGGTCCTCTCCGCCGAACCTGTCGGCGAGCACCACCGCCCCCAGTGGCATGGAGACCACGCCGATCATCGACGAGCCCGTGCCTCGCGCGACCTCGACCGAGCCTCCACCGATGTCCACCACGGCGATATCGCCGTCGAGCGCCAGTCCGTCGGCGGCGGAGAGCAGTGCCAGACGCCCTTCGTGCGCGCCGTCGATGACGTCTATCTCGAGCCCCACCTCCCGGCAGACCCGCTCGACGAAGGCCGCGCCGTTCGCCGCCTGGCGGACGGCCGCGGTGGCCACCGCACGCACATGCGTGACCTCGCGCTCGCGTGCGAGCCGCATCATCCTGTCGAGCGCCTCCACCGCCGTGTCCATGGCGTCGCACGCGAGACGTCCGCTCTCCAGCACGCCATGCCCGAGGCGCGCGTACGCCTTCTCTTCATCACGGACGATGCGCCTGCCGGCCACGGGCACGTCCACGATCGTGAGCCGGATCGAGTTCGAGCCGATATCGATGGCGGCTACACGCACTGCGCCCCGCTCCCATCAGCCAGCGGCGCAAGCAACGCGCGCCGCAGGTCCTCGGCCGGATGCTCGGCGGCCAACCGCGCGAAACGCGCACGTGCACCGTCGGCACGTGGCGCGAGCGCCGCGCGGACAGTATCGAGATCGGACCCGCGCACGCCGGCCCGTGCGGCCGAGCCATCGGCACGCCGCTCCTCGATGGTCAGGGCGAAGACCTGCATGTCATGCAGCTCGCCGAGTGCGTCCTGGTATGCGCTCAGTACGCCGTACAGCTCATCGAAGTCCGCGCCGTAGCACGGTCTGAAGACCTCCACCGCGTATCGGAGCCGTTTGTACGCGATGCGCAGCGCGTGATGCTGCTCGTCATCGCCGCCGGCCGTGGCCCGCTCCTGGTCTGCGACCACCTCGCTCGCCCGCGCTTCGATCGCGCCTGCCGCGACGCAGCGCAGCGGCCTCAGCGCGACCTCGCTCTCACGCGTACGCGTGACGGCGCGCTCGAACGCGCCCCGGTCCCGGCAGATCGCGACTCCGGACAGGTCGTCGGTGAGCCGCCCGACGTCCCGTTCTCGTCTCCCCAGGCTGTAGCCGATGAGGAAGGCAGCCGCCCGGCGCCCTCCCCCGGGGAGATCGGGCCCGAGGCCGGCGATCGCCTCGATGAAGACATCAGCATCCCGCACAGGACCGAGGGAGCGCGTGACCGCCCGCACCCGGTCCCTCCACGGCCCGAGCGTGCGGCGACGGTACGCGGGCTCGAGGAGACGCATGGCCTCCCGGGTGCGCCGTGAGGCGACGCGCATGTCGTGCACGGACTCCTCGTCGGCCTGTGTGAGGACCGCCCGTTCGAGTTCGAACAGCGGTGCCGCCTTGGCGCGCATGATCAGCGGCGCAGCCTCACCCAGCGGTGTTTCGGCGCCCACGCCCTGTACCTCGAAACGTCCCCCCATGTGCGCTCCCCCGAACAGCGGCGGCCCGTGTGCTCCAGTGTACTCGACGGGCATGCTGCGCACCTCGGCGGAAGGAGGGCGCGACCGCGGGATCGCCGGGCGGCCTCACGCCTGAGACCCCGCATGCCGATAGCATCACCACGTCTCGACGACCGCGAGGAGCGAGCAGTGACACGTTTCGAGTGGACACCCGACCTTGTGACCGGCAATGAAGCGATCGACTCCCAGCATCGCATGCTGTTCACATGCGCGAACCAGTTGCTCGACAAAGTCGAGGCACAGGACCCCGACGTGGAAGACGCCAGCGACTGCGTGTGGCGGCTGACCGACTACGTGATGCAACACTTCGCCGACGAGCAGGAGCTGATGGAGTCGGTCCACTACCCCGAACGCAGCATCCATGCCGGGCTGCACGACCAGCTGACCGGCGAGACGATGCTGCTCACGGCCCGCGTCATGCGCGGGGAGATCGTCCTGGCCGCCGAGATCGCGCTTCTCGTCACGCGTTGGATGCGCGACCACATCCTCGGGGCGGACATGGGGTTCGTGGCGTATCTGGCGAAGCACCCCGCTCAGGCCTGAGTCGCCGAGTGGCGTGCGCGACACGACGCGCAAGGGGTACGAACTGTGTGTCGGACCCACGTGTGACCTGAAGGGCGCGTCATGACCTGTTACCTCAAACATCTCGGATGGCTGTTCCGGGTGCTCGAGCTCGACAACGACGCTGGGAACCGCCATCGCCTCGACCGTGCCATCAAAGACGCGCTCGAGCTGCCACACGATGCCCCATGCGAGGACGTGGAAGCATACCTTGCCGCGCTGTCGGGCGAGGAGCGGTTCGAACTCATCGACACGCTCGAGCGCACACTCCCCGGATAGCGGACTGGAGCGCTCGCGTCATCCCGCTACGCACGACGGGTCGCCCCTTCGGGCGACCCGTCGTTCCGCGTATGCGACACGCCTGCTAGGCGGCGCCCCAGCCGCCGTCGACGGCGATGTTCGCACCGCTGACCATCGATGACTCATCGGAGGCGAGGAACAGCGCCAGGTTCGCGACGTCCATCGGCTGCAGGAAGTTCGGGATGATGCCGCCGTAGATGCCGGCCTGCTGCGCGCCCTCGGCGTTGATCTTCGCGGGGTCGACGCTCGCCATGATGTTGGTGTTCACGCCGCCCACGATCATCGCGTTGCAGCGGATGCCCTTCTTGGCGTAGTACCAGGCGGTGTTGCGGGTGAGCCCTACGCAGGCGTGCTTGGACATGGTGTACACGACGCCCGCGGCGCCACCGTGCTCGCCTGCCGCTGATGCGGTGTTCACGATCGAGCCGGCACCCTTGGGCAGCATGACCTTGAGCGCCTCACGGGTGAGATAGAGCGGCCCGTACGCGTTCACGCCCATGACGCGCGGAAGCAGGTCGTCCGCGAAGTCCTCAGCACCGGCGAAGTTGTCCATGATGCCGGCGTTGTTGCAGAGCACATCGAGCGTGCCGTACGCGTCCACAGCTGCCTGGACGATGCGAGCGCAGTCCTCGGGCTTGGAGACATCGCCCTGGACGCCGGTGATCTGACCGCCGGCTTCGGTCACCTCGGCGACGACCTCGTCGAGCGTCGCCTGGTTCCACTCGGCGGCAACGACCTTCGCGCCTTCGGCGGCGAACAGGTTCGCCATCGACCGTCCCATACCGGAACCCGCACCGGTGATGACCGCGACCTTACCTTCGAGCCTCATGCCGTACCCCTTCCCTAGGCGGATGTGCCAGGTGCGGCATCCACGCCCCACCCATAATAGTAACAATCGTTACAATAATGGATGTGCGTACCGTGTCAACACGCGGACGGGTCGGTGTCGTGAGACGTGACCGCATCCGTCGCTCGTGCCGCACCCCTGCACGAGTACCTACCCGGATACCCCCCTGCTCACCGGGAGCTCAGGCCCGGAGAAGGCGCTCCAGTTGCTCGACGAAGTGCTCACGGTCTTCGTCGGTGAACTTGGGCGGCCCACCATGACGTCCGCCCTGACGGCGCAGCTTCGCCTCGGCATGACGGACCGCGAGCTCCGCATCGATCGTGGCGAGATGGAAGATGCGTCCGCGTGGACTGAGCGCTCCCGCGCCCCTGCCGAGCGCCATCGCCGCAAGCCCGATGTCCTGCGTGACCACCGCGTCGCCGGGAGCGAGGCGCTCGACCACCGCGAAGTCGGCGGCGTCACGACCGCCGCTCACCTGGACCGCCTCGACTCCGCGACGTGAGGCGTACCGCTCCAGATTCTGCGTGGAGTTGGCCACCACCACGACCTGCCAGCCGCGCTCCCGCGCGACCGTGATGGCCTCACGCGTGACCGGGCAGGCGTCGGCGTCGATGAAGAGCGTGGGCATCGCCCGTCCTAGCGTTCTTCGAGCGGCAGGTAGTCCCGGCGACCAGCAACGCTCTTGTACGCCGGACGGATGATCTTGCCGTTGTTGGCGATCTCCTCGATGCGGTGCGCGCACCAGCCCACCGCGCGCGAACACGCGAACAGTGGCGTGTACAGCTCCTCGGGGATATCGAGCATCCGGTAGATGTAGCCCGAGTAGAAGTCGACGTTGGCGCTTACGCCCTTGTACACCGTGCGACGCTTCGCGATCGCGCGCGGCGCGACCTCCTCCACCCGCGTGAGCAGGTCGTACTCCTCGGCAAGTCCCTTGGCCCCCGCCAGGTCGCGCGCGTACTCGCGCAGGATGATCGTGCGCGGGTCCGACACCGAGTAGACCGGGTGCCCCATCCCGTAGATGAGTCCCGAGCGATCGAACGCCTCCCTGTCGAGCACCCGCAGGAGGTACGACTCGATCTCGTCCTCATCGCCCCAGTCGGTCACCGTGGTGCGCAGGTCGTCGAACATGCGGACCATCTTGATGTTCGCGCCGCCGTGGCGCGGGCCCTTGAGCGAGCCGAGCGAGGCCGCGATCGTGGCGTAGGTGTCGGTACCCGTCGATGACACCACGTGCGCGGTGAACGACGAGTTGTTTCCGCCGCCATGCTCGGCGTGCAGCACGAGCGCGAGGTCGAGCACGCGGGCCTCGAGCGCGGTGTAGCGGCTGTTGGTCCGCAGCATGTGGAGGATGTTCTCCGCCGTGCCGAGGTCCGGGTCAGGGCGATGGATGACGAGGCTGTCCTTGAGGTACTGGTCGACATACGACTGGTACGCGTAGACGGCGATGAGCGGGATGGCCGCGATGATGTCCAGACTCTGGCGGAGGATCCCCGGCACCGAAGTATCATCCGGGTCCGGGTCGCGCGTATAGAGCGCCAACACGCCTCGCGCCATCGCGTTCATCACATCGCGGCTCGGCATACGCAGGATCGCGTCGTGGACCCAGTGCCTCGGCAGCTCGCGACGCGACGCGAGCTCGGCCTCGAACCGCCGGAGTTCTGTTGCGTCGGGCAGCTCGCCGAACAGCACGAGATACGCGGTCTCCTCGAATCCGAGGCGGCCTTCCTTGAGGAAGCCGGCGACGAGATCGTTGATCTCGATGCCGCGGTAGATCAGCTGACCGGGGATCGGCACGTATTCGTCGCCATCGGGTGCGGATCCCACGACATCGCCGATCTGCGTGAGACCAGCGAGCACGCCTTTGCCGGACACATGGCGCAAGCCTCGCTTCACGTCATAGCGTGCGTACAGGTCCGCATCGACGATGCTGCTCTCGCACGCCATGGCACTCCAGCGCTCGAGCAACTCCGCTGTGGTCTCGCGACCGGTCGTGTGCAACGCGTCCGGGCCGTTCTCCGTCATGATCGCCCCCTTCGTCCGTCCGGGTCATCGGGCGGCGGGTACTCCCGCGTGGTCACTGTGATGAGACTGTGCGCGTGGCCTCCGGTGACGCCGGCCCGCGCGAACGCGACCCGCGGGCCGCGATGAAGACTCGATGCTGATTCTACCCGAAGGCGCCCCGGACTCCCCGATTCCCGCGATGACGCGGCGGTCCGGGACCTCCCGCGAGTCCGTGCCGGCCAGAAGAGAAGCCGCCCGGGAGGACGGCTCTGAGGGTCGTTATGGCGGGAGTGACGGGGCTCGAACCCGCGACCTCCGGCTTGACAGGCCGGCGCTCTAACCAACTGAGCTACACCCCCGCATGGGGCGTCCGCCCGAGGCGGACAGCATACGGATTCTAACGAGCGACGCGGGCGTTGTCTATAGAGTCGCAGCTACTCATCTGCGGTCATGTCAGGCAGTGTGACCGTGAGGCGCGTCTCGGTGCCCTCCTCCGAGCTCACCTCGATAGCGCCGCGCAGCGTGGCGGCAAGCGCCGCGGCCATCGCGAGCGACAGCCCTGACGCATCGGGGCGCATCCCTCTGGTGGTACGCATCCTGCCGAACGGCTCGAACAGCATCCCGATCTCGGCCTCCGGGATCGCGGGTCCCGTGTCGGTGATCTCGACCCGGATGCCTTCGCCAGTACGCGCTATGTCCACCGCGACCTCGCCTATCGACGTGACGAGCACGGCGCGGTTGATGAGCGCACCAAGCACGCGACGCACGATCGACTCATCACTGACGAACTCGATCGGATCGGCCGCACCGCGTACCGTCAGATCGAGGTCCTTCGCGTCGGTACGGGTCTTCACAGCAGCGGCAACGTCCCTGATCGTAGCGGCAACATCGAACCGTGATGGCTCAGGCACGACCTCGCCGCTCAGGACATGCGCCGCTTCGAACGCCTCGTTCACGAAACCGAGAAGGCGCTGACCGGCATCGTGGATCAGGCGCGTATGATGCGACTGCGCCTGGTTGAGCTCACCGTCGATGCCCTGCAGCATGACGTCGCTGAACCCGATGACGGTGTTGAGCGGCGTACGCATCTCATGACTCATGCCCGTGAGGAACGCGTCCTTGGCCTGGTTGGCCAACGCCAGATCCTCGTTGACCCGCGCGAGATCGGCGAGGGCATCCTCGAGTTCCTTCGTGCGCCCCTCGATCAGGTGCTCGAGCTCCTGGCGACCGCGATCAAGCTCATCCTGCTGGGCGATCCGCTCGGTGATGTCATGAAGAACGATCACGCAGCCCGCCGTCTCCACGCGACGCTCGTCAACCGTCGAGACGGTCGCCTCAAGCCAGCGTCCGCCGCAGCGGACGACAGCGATGCCAAGCGGGCGAACGGCTCTCGCGAGATCGGGGCACTCGTGCATGACCTCGGCGATCGGCCTTCCGATGGGCGGCCTGCCCTCGAGTCCCAGCAGCCCCATCGCCGCAACGTTCATGTCGATCATCCGCTGCTCCGGGTCGAGTACGATGAAGCCGTCGGCCATCCGGTCGATGGCGAGATCGCGCGCGATCGGCACGAGGTCGGCGAGCTGCCAGCGGAACACGCCCGCCGCCATCACGGTACCGGTGACCGCGAGCGCCACTCGCGTGAGGTCGAGGCCGGGTATCGGGCTGAGATCCGCGATGTAGATGATGCTGGCGACCCACGGGAACGCGATCGCCACAAGGAGCACTATCGCCTGTGCGCGATAGAGCGCCGGCCGCATGATCACCTGGCGCACCGTCAGGACCGTGGCCACCGCGAGAAGGGCGTAGGAGTACCCCACCCAGCCGATCCAGAACCAGAGCCCGTGCTCATAGGTGATGAGGTTGGTGGTCGGGGAGACCCCGGAGAAGCCTGTCCAGATCAGCGAGTGGTACTCACTGGTGAAGACCAGCGCCAGCGTCACGAGCGGGATGACCAGGAGAGCCGCGATCGTTCCCGCGCGGTGCGGGCGGCGGTGCAGCTCGTGCGACGTCACGAAGAGGAAGAGGAGC